>Ga0316189_10000107_pt1 | contig 72927 bp, 96 predicted proteins | sample LowCovwburrow_MG_FD_204930 | JGI IMG/M metagenome (GOLD analysis project Ga0316189, IMG submission 204930) | Coastal sediment microbial communities from Maine, United States - Lowes Cove worm burrow | ecosystem: Environmental > Aquatic > Marine > Coastal > Sediment | place: USA: Maine...
TACCCGGTGAATTCATCGAAATAGCTCGCGAAGCCATCGAAGGTCTCGATGTTATGCCATCAATGCGTGCGTTGATGACAGCTGGTCCCGCGCTCAAGCAAGTGGCCATGGCCAACTACAACTGTACGGCGCACGGCATTGACAGTGTCAAGGCGTTCACCGACCTTATGTACATCATGATGTGCGGTTCCGGCTCCGGGTTCTCCGTTGAGCGTCAGTTCACCGACAAGCTTCCGACTGTCAATCCTACAGTCTTGCGCGGCTTCAAAATTATCCGCGTCGAAGATGATCGCATCGGATGGTGTGACGCCATCTTTGAATACCTCACTCGCTCCTACAACGGCCTTTCATCGCGTCTCGACATTACCGGCGTCCGCAAAGAAGGTACTCGCCTCAAGACGTTCGGCGGCTATGCCTCTGGTGGACAGGTTCTCCTTGACCTCACCAACCACATCGACAAAATTTTCAACGATGCGCGTGGTCGCCAACTACGTCCATACGAAATCTTCTCGATCTGTACGATGATCGCGCAGATTGTTGTCGTAGGGGGAGTGAGACGATCAGCTACCATTTGCCTGTTCGATCTCTGGGACGACGAAATGCTTCGTGCCAAGACCGGCGACTGGCGTGCGAAAGGATCTGGCCGTGAACACTTCGCCATGGCCAATATCAGCGCGGTGTTCCTGGCCACACCGACCCGCGCAGAGTTCGAGAACTACTGGCAAGCGTTGAAAGATTCGTATGCTGGTGAGCCTGGGATCTTCAACCGCGCTGGGGTTTGGAAGCACCTGAAAGCCAATGGCCGCAAAATCCACTATCCAGACGGTTCGCTCATTCCGTTCCTCGCCAATCCTTGTTGCGAAATCGTTCTTCGACCCAAACAGGCGTGCAATCTTACTGGCGTTGCTGTGCGTGCTCACGATTCTCTATTGGATCTGGAGCGTAAAACCAAGATAGCAGCCATGCTCGGAACATGGCAATCCGGTGTGAACCACTTCGAATACCTCGATCAAGAATGGCACGACAACATCAACGAAGAACGGCTCTTGGGCGTGTGTATCAGTGGCTTCTATGATCACAATATCCTCGGCAACGTCGGTCAGGACAGCACCTTCATGTTGAACCACTTGCGCGAAACAGCCATCAAGGCCAACGCGCATCACGCAGCTGAGATGGGCATCCCAGCCTCCGCCAGCGTCACGTCGGTCAAGCCTGCCGGTAACTCCGGTGAATTGTACGGGACGGCCAGTGGCATCCACCCACGCTATGCAAACCACTTCGTGCGTACGATCCGCGCCTCACGCTCTGATCCCGTTGCGAAGTTTCTTGAAGCTGAAGGTGTTCCGGTCGAAGCGTCATCCCAAAACGCTCGGGATCTTGTGTTCTCTTTCCCGCGCAAAGGTCCAGCTGGTGCGACGATTGCCAAAGACGTTTCAGCCCGTCAGCAACTAGATCACTGGATGCACGTGAAACAAAACTTCACCACGCACACAGTATCTGCTACGATCTACGTCAGAGATGACGAGTGGGACAGCTCCGCTGACTGGGTCTACGGAAACTTCGAAGAAATAACTGGCATTGCTTTCTTGCCCTTCGATGACGGTTCATACGAACAAGCGCCGCTCCAACGTATTACAGAAGATGAATATGAAAAGAAGGCGTCCGTGTTCCCCGTCCTCGACTGGTCAAAGATGGCACTCTACGAAGACGTCGATACCACTTCACCCGCGCAGGAATTCGTTTGCGTTGGCGACAAGTGCTCTCTGACAGCATAGGAAAACAGATGTCAATACAGAACGCTCGTAACCACGCTCGCAACACTGTTCGAGAAATAATGGCACACCATCGCGGTGGGTTGCTGGCAGCAGGCGTTCCTGGTCCTCGCATCTCATTCGTCAGGCAAGGGTACTCAACCCTTGTCCTGGTAGACAAGAATCCGATCTACGCCATCACAATAAAAAACGCGGCAAGACCGAAAGGTCCCGACCGCGTTTGGGTTGAAGAGGAATACATTGGAGCACCGTTTCAAGTGCAGTGTTCCCCGGATCTTAGCGTCTTCCTCGGCAAGCCTGAAGCACTTCTCAAAATCTACGACTAAGCTTCCTCAAGCAGTCGCCCTGGCACGTAAGGGAAGCCTCGGAAGTTGATGGCGTTGTTGAAACGTGTCCGACAGTCTTCATCGAAGCGCTTGCCGCAGCCTTCAAACAGTTGGAACCGATCACCGCTCTGAATGGTGTTCGCTGTCGGAAAGTACAACTTCACCGTGCTTGAACTGTCTGTCCAAATTCGTACGACGCTGACTTGTCCGACGTTGTTTCCACTCAGCCACACCAGCTTGCCCAACGCATAAGTTGAGTCGTCTGCTGTGATGTTGTTGATCGTGAACTCTTTGGTGTCTGTCACGACGTTTACGGTATCGTATTCAAACTTCTGAGCGTACGCGCGCCATACCAGATTGGCATCGATCGTCAGGTCACCTGCCACTGTCGCAAACGTTGTTGCGGTGGACGTGTTGCCTTGCTCTGTTACAGTCTGCGCGCGAACCAGCGTATCGAGCTGAACGGCGAACGCATCAATGTTATCCACTGACGTTGTTCCCAGCGCATTCCCCGCAGGTGAACGGAGAACCATGATTATCTCAAGTTGATCCGCTGTGGACGGGATGATCATGTCTTCCCGCACCTGTTGCCAAGCTGTACCTGTTCCTTGGAGAGCATTCTGAGCAACTACCGTGCTTATCGTGGAGCCGCCTGAATCCTTCCAAACGAACGATAAGTCGAACTGACTTGATGAGTCTCCGAAGCCGACATCCATCACGACGGTGCAAAGGTAATTTCCTGCCGTGATTGATGAAGATGTGAGGAACCAGTCAGTCAACAGGTCTATCGTCTGTCGCATGGTAGTCTCATGCTGTACGCCGCCGCCATCGTCGCCGTGTGCCAAGAAATAGTCGCCGTCTGTTTCTGTCAAGCCATGTGCACTGGTGGTGACCTGTGCCCATCCTCCACTGTCAACGGTCCAGCCTGTGATTGTTGGGTCCAAGGCCAACGTCACTGCGTCATCCGTTTCGAATGAATTATTGTTGAACACTTGGCGATTATTAGGCTGCGTGATGTCCGAAACCTGTTCCAGGCGATGGATCAAATCACTATTCGGCTGCACTGACGTATGGTCGTAGTAGAACGCCTGAATGTCATCGATACCGCACTTTGGCGAGTCGTCTTCAACTTTAGCGAATTGTATTGTGACGCGTAGAGTGCGCGTGGTCGCATATATTGGCGTGACAATCGAGCGTCTTTCCCACACACCAACGTCTTCAAAGAAATGATAGCCAGGGTCCGCAAGATGAACCGCATCCCCGTTCGTGTCAAACATCTCGACCGTCAGTTTGACGCCGCTTGAAGTGTTTGTGTATGCTTCCGCATCCCAGAACAGAGCGAACGTAAGTTGTCCTGCGTCTATTGCAGCGGTGCCCCACGACGTAATGTCGAGGTCTTGATAGATCGTAGAGACGAAGCCGTTGTCGTTCGCACCACCATCTGCCCCACCTGCCAGAAGAAAAGAACCTTCAGTTTGTTGTGTGGTGGGCGTGCCCGCTTGTGACACAACCTGTAGCGCTTGCGTAAGTCCGTCTGTCCAACCTGTGATAGCACCGCCTGTGAGGACAGCTCCGTCAGTTTCAAAGCCTCCGTTGACAATCCCTGCGGAGGTCATCAGGCTCGTGTCGTAGGCGTACACCCAATCACCCACGGTATAGAAGTTCCGGCCAGCGTAGGCCTGTCCTTGGTCCAGCGCGACCTTACACCGTGCATCACCAAAGTCCGCGTCGCATGCAGGCTGATAGACGCGGATCACTTCGAAGTCGAGCATCTTCATGAGACCGAATATCGAGATGTCTACGCGATTGTTCTGGTCGTACGAGATAGGACCGAACCATCCCTTGCGCCCAATGATTCGTCCGTCAGACGGTGTTACGGTGTCGAGCCAAAAGATTGTGATCTGTGCGTTGTCGAACAGCTTCTTTTTGAAGTCGTTCAGGACGAAAAATGTCTCGTCGCAGAACAGCGCGAGGTCTGTGTTATCGACAGCGAGGTTCGCCCCGCTATCGATCGTTCCGACTGTGAAAGGCTGGTCTGCCTTGTAGGTCTGTCCATCAAACACGATGTCGGTGTTGTGGTCTGTGAGACGGTAGGCACGCCCATCCCCCCGCCTGATTTCGATGCACATGGCATTCGTCGTCACGGAAGCATCCAGAGAAGTCTGGAGAGCGGTGGGGATGGATTTTGGCATGTCTAGTTGTCCGTCGCTGTGAAGCGCTCAACTCGACTCTTGTACTTCGCATACAAGGCGTCACGTTGAGCAAGGTTGCCATGGCAGCGTTTCCAAGCGTGGTACAGTCCGCTGATATAGGCAGCGCGCTGACGGGAGCTTGATTTGCGTCCAGGGCTTCGTGGCGCATACGGGCAGTTTCGTAGCGCAGCTGGCACATGATACTCGATCTGTACCGTTGAGGGAACGCCATTCTGATCGCAGCCGGTGTTCCCCATAACGACGGGAGCGGATGCGACGACCAGCGCCATTCCGATTTGCTTTAACGTAGGCATGTTCACTCTCTCTTCTTTTCTTCTTCCTGTTTCAATTTTTCAAGGAGATCCAACACAGGTGTGTTTGATTCCCTCACTTCATTCCAGACGACGCAGGTTTGCTCCACATCCACCTTGAATGTTTCTCGGGCTTTGTCGGCTGCTGCAAGCGTGTCCTTCGCCTGTGCGACGCTGAGTTGCGCGGCTTGGACGGCTTTCTTCCAGCCTTCTTCTCTGTCCTCCAACACAGCGATACGTTCACCGCGCACTTGGTAGTTGTTGATGAAGTACGCGCCGCTTGCGATGAGCACTCCGAGAATAGCCCATGTTGCCCACGAGCCGAGTAGCAGTCTGATTGCACCAAATAGCATTGTCTTCTCCTATAGTTTGTTGAGGTACTTGCTGTACACCCAACCCTTCATGTCGTCTTCACCACCCGATGTGGTCTGCATGAGATACCAGTTCCCACGCATTTCGTATACATTGCCGATGCGCCAACGAGGCACGACACCGATGATGTCACCGTGCATTCCAGGGGCACTGCGCATGTTGACTTCTGTATGCGCCTGGAATGTCGCAACGTCGTCTTCGTCGTCGTCGGGTTCAGAAACGCTAGATCCTGTTCCGCGATCTTCGATGAGTTTTTGGAAACGCTCCATCGGAAAAGCCGGACCAGGATCAGTTTTCCATCCGCGTGTGTCAATCTCATCATGGCCGACGATGTATTTCACTGTCGGATACTTCGCAAGAATGGCTTCAACCATTTGCTCAGTCGCATCCAGCTGCGCGTCAGGGAATGGTTCCCACGAATATTCGCCACTGCCGTTGTTCTTATGGCGTCCCATTTCCCAATCACGAACAGGAATAGAGCAGGCCATCTTCCGATCCTTGTCACGGAAATTGCCGTCGCCGTCGATGTACTGGCCATATGGATCACGCCACATGTCCGCTCCGACCTTTTTGAGCCAACCGATGTTGCACAGTTCAAAGCCGATGCTGTGCGTGTTGAGGTCTTTGTAACCGTGGCTCCGAGAAGGCCCAGCGTGCCACGCACGGCGGTTCAAGCCTGCGGTCTGGTACTTGTCCCCCTCACGGCCTATAACCAGCTGACAGGACGCCTGTCGCTTGCTCTTGACCAGTGTGAACAGGTCACCTTCAGTCGTGTGACCGGCAGTGTAGTGGATGACAAGAAACTTTGGTGTGGTTGTCCCGCGACTGATCTTCTTTGTCTTGCGGCGCTCGACGTCTTTTGTGTCGAACCAGTGTTTGGAAATCTTGAGCATATCTATTCCTCAATGCAAAAAAGACCGAGAGCCAACTGACTCCCGGCCTCGTTTTGAACGTCGTTTCGTTCGGATTAGTCGTCGAGCTTGTCTTTAAGCGAATCGATCGTTGGCCGAACTTTCTTGTTGAACAACTTTACGATCTTGTCGCGCTTAAAATACAAGACTGCGGCAGCGATTACCACCACGCCGATTAGGATCAGGTCCATGTTCTTCACTCCTGCTTGGGTTTTTTTAGATCACTATTGAGACAGAGACCCTACCCTGTTTCATCATCGGGCGTCAAGCCTTGTTCTTTCAGAACATCGTGACAAATCGATCCTGTAAGTGATTGAACCACGCCCAAATCCCACAATCTGGCAATGCAAAGTCCCACTACGTAGTGGATGCCGGGTTTTTCTTCGCGGGTGACACTGTCAAGCGGTGGGAAGTGCTCGACGACCATCGCCACGGACCCAGCTTCGTCACCATCCCACAGGGTAATGACAGTTTTCTTTTTCACGTCGTCAGGGACACCGGCTTGCGGATTGTCAGTCATTATACTTTTCCTTCAGTTGCTTTTCGATCATTTCGAGAGTGTACATCTTCCGATAGCTTCCCCAGCCAGGAAAGGTCTCATGGAGGTACGGTGATTGCCACTGGTTCTCAGCATTGTTGCGATTGTCCGCTTTCGCAACGTGAGACATGTGTGGACTGTATTTCCAGAAGTTGCTGCGAAGCATGTCGAAGATTTTCATCTCCTGATCGATGGTGACTTTGCCACCACTCATCCACATGTCGCGTGTCCCTCTGGCACAGCGCGCGACGCTCATCTTCTGCATCACGAGCAAAGCCTCTTGTAGCTGAATGCTGATGTCACCAGACCCTCTGATGGAGTGCTCGAAGACATCTCCTTCCAGATCCGATTGCTCTATGAAAGGAAGATGCCAAGAGCCTTCTTCAGCCATCGTGCTGTGGTAGTGGCCGATCCGCATTTCCATAACGGTATCGACGAAAGATTTTATCCCTCGACACGTGTCACACATCGCGCCCATTGTCAGCAATGGGCTGCTATCCGCCAACGTGAAGACGCAAGGAGTGTATCCTGTGAATGTGCCTTGTCCGGCGAAGACCAACCCCGCTTCATCATCACCGACCACCGTCTCGTTGACCGTGATATGGATGCCCGGTGTGTTTCGCATGGCAGTAAAGATTTGGGACGGGATAATGCCAACGAAGGTTGTCAACCGTTGACCGGACGGTCCTACGGTGTCACCGACAATGTCCATCAAAGTGTCGTTATACTTTTCCAGCACCACGTTTTGCTTCCTTCCATCGCTGCTGTAGTTCGGGGAGAACCGCAGTCATTTGTTTCTGAACGCGTGAGGTAGTGCCAGAGAGGCCTCGATCATCAATGGCGTGTCCGCCTTCAACAGCGTCCAGAATGATCGCACAGCAGGCCATGGCGTGTCCTAGATGATGCACTCCGCTGTCGTCCGCGATTTCTTCGCCGTCAGCATATGCAAGCAGATGACGGAAAGCTGCGTCAATGTACGTACAAATTGGAACGTCTTTCTCGCGCCAATTGTATTTGCCGTATTTTTCAACGCCGTTCATCATTCCAAGGGAGAGGTGTAAGAGCGCGGGGCCGGGAATAGCTGTGACGCTCGGCTTGCCATTGCCGATGAGTGTTTTGGGATTGGCATCTTCAGCTCGTTTTGCAACGTCGATCTTGTCTGTCATGTCAGGACCTTTCATTTCAATTGGAGAGACTCCAGGGTGGCAGATGGAGAACACCACCCTGGAGACATGGGACTACGTAGTCAGGCTTACGCTTTCGCCCCACGACGTTGAGCACGGAAATTACCCCGAGTGCCCGCCGCCGCTTTATCCTTCGCTGATTTGTTTTCAACGTCTTTTTTGGCAGCTTCCTTCGGCGCTTCAGTTTCGCCTTCGGTTTCCGCCGCATCGCCTTCAGCCGCTTGAGCCAGTTCTTCCAGCTCGGCTTCAGGCACCCAATCGACGATTTTCAAGATCGGCGCGTACTTAGTGCCGCCTTTCGAATCGAAGGATTCCGATGAGATTTCGATGACTGGAATCATCGGGCGACGTGTGTCAGGATCGATGTGCTTCTTTCCTTCAACCCCAAACTCTTTCACGAGCTTGTTCACCGGACGATAGCCGTTTTCAGCTGGAAGTGAAACTTCCATTTGGCCATATTCCATCTCCATGTCGCGGACGTCGATCACGACCACGCGCTGCCAACCATCCATTTCCTTGAACTTCTCGATCGGCTGAAGTTCGTGTTCAGCAGGAAGCGGATTGCCGCCCAGCATAGGCTCAAGAATCTTCTTGATCGGCTTGCCATTTGACCAGCCAATATAGCCCATCCGACACGTGAGTACGTTGAAGGCGAACAGGGTCAAATCACCCAGGACGTCATCACGTACGGTCCACTCTCCGGTGTTGCCAGAGAACCGAAGGAAGCCTTCAGCATCACTTACACCAGCGTTGTCGGCATACTGCACAAACGGGTTTGCGTCACCCGCCATGTAGGCTTCCATTGCGCGATCAGCAGCGCTCATAGTCGCAACTTCAGTACCAGTCTCTTCGTTCTCATTTGTCATTTCAATCTCATTTCTCATTTTTCGATTTAACTTTACTCTGCTTCGCTTTCTTGACATTGATATTCAGGCGGTCATACGGCTGTCCTGTCTTCATATATTTCTCAAGATCAATGCCGTCTTCTTCCATGGCGTCCTTGTCGAGAGTTTTCTTACCCTTGACCTGGGACCATGAAACGGAGCCGCCATCATTAGGCAACGGTGCCTTTCTGACTCTGTTCTCCGTCAGGATTTCTTTGATACGCTCCTGCGCAATTTTCATCGCTCGCTCATTGTCTGCCTTAGAGGCTTGGGCGGCTTTGTAATCGCTAACGTATGTGCTGAAATCTAAAACATCTTCGTCATGTACATCTCCTTCGCTGTCTGCTTCGGGCATGTTATCAAGTATCGTTGTCCCGCACGCAACTTTGAACGCGCAGTAGTCACATGATCCGTCCATCCGTCCTTCTGGAATGATGTCGTTAGGATTAGTGACCTCGAACACATCCTCTGCTCGGCCTTTGCCGATAGCATAGATGTCCTCGTCGAACTCGATAACGAATGGCGTTATCTCATCAAGCCAGGAGGCGTTGATGTAGAGTATGATCGAGAAGACCGGTTTCCACTGCGTCTTCTCGCGGATAAGACCCACCTGCATGTGCGTCTGGTAGTTGTGTTTTTGTTTCTCGTCATTGATGTTGGTGAAAGGGTCGATGCTCTTGACTTCAAGGTTGATACAGTCGCTCTTGATGTCAGGGATGCGGATGATATGCTTCCTGTACTTGACGACGACAGCTGCTCCCCAAGGAAGCCCTCGGATGAGACCATCGGGAGTAGCAGAGGCACGTCCGTCAACAAGCGTTGTCTGGTTTTCTCCTTGATAGAGAAGTTCAAGTCCTTCCGGCAAGTGATTGGACACTGCTGGTACGACGAAGTTATTCTCGATGACATTGCCGCGCTCGGTCGCTCCCCATCGCTGAGTGAAGTCGGCATCTTGTTCAAAGCCAAAGTCCTTACCCCGTTTCTTGAACCACGCTTCACGCAGGCATCCATAGACTTCAGACGCACCGACCGACTCGCCACGATCATACATCCATTCTTTTGGATTAGCTTCTATGTAATCGTCGAAAACCTTCTGCAAGTCAAGTACAAATTCTTCGGCCATGATAGATTAAGCTTTCTGTTTTGCCAGTTGTGCGCGGATCTCTGTCATCGACCGGCGTTTCTTTGGTTGTTTGAAGTAGGATTTGCTCAAAACCACGAGTTCATCCTTTGCGCGGGTCACGCCGGTATAGAACCACTCAGGGAAGCCGTCCATGCGACGCGGGTACTCGCCGACCACACACACCTTCGGCCATTCAGAGCCTTGGGATTTGTGTACGGTGAGAGCGTACGGATACATCACCTTGACGCCCTTGCGCTCAGATTCGATGCGGGAATAAGTATCTTCTCGCTGATTGTCCATAAGCATCACGTTCGGAGGGATGAGGTCGCTAAGGCACAGGACGCAGCTATACTCCAGACCATTCTCAAGCTCGATTGTAGCCTTCGTCAGGTACGGGTTGGTCCGCTTCATGTATTCGTCAGTGGCTTGGATCTCAACGATTTTCAATGGCTGTCCTTTGAAGATGCCGTCGTCGGCTTTGTTCTGGTCGAACAAAAGTTCTTCACCGGGCATTGGCCGCAGCTGATCACCGTCAGGAAGTGACACGTAGTCAAAGCCTTTTGCAAGCCGTATGGCGAGGTTCAGGTGGTGCCGCGTGACGTTCTTCCACACAAGCACTTGATGATCCTTGGCGTATTCCAAGACGGTAGCGATGCCTTCATCGTCGCTGTACGTCAAGTCAGCAGAGGCTGCGAAGGTCTCGATGTCCACAGCGCCGTTGCCGCGTACGTTGTGCGCGACTTTGATAATCCCAGAGCCTTCAGCCTGTCGGTGGATTTCAGTCAGCTTGATGTCAGGATTGGCGAGATCGATTGCAGGACGATCCTGTACAGGTGGGAGCTGTCCGTAGTCGCCGAAGTAGATCTTCGGAACCTTGATGTTGTTGATGAACGGACGCATCATCGTGTCCTGTCCAATCATGGAAGCCTCGTCGCAGATCAGGCAATCGAAGAATTCATAGAAGTCTTCCGGGTCGATCGCTTGGAAAGACATCTTGCTCTTGTTGCCATACTTGTCTGCCAGGTCTTGGAGGTTTTCCCACTCAGCTAGGAGTTCAGCGCGCATGTGAGGACGTGCCATCATGTCAGCTTTGCAGACTTCCATGCGCGCGTTGATCTCTTTCAGATGATCGACAGGATTGTCTGTCAAGACTGAATGAAGGGTGCGCGCCTTAAAGTAGTCCTGCTTACCACTGATCACGTGAGCTGCTTTTCCAGTTGGTGCGCAGACAGCAGGACGGAAGCCTTGTTCTTTCATGCGGCGGACCAGTTCGATCAAGGTCACGGTCTTGCCGGTGCCCGCGAGACCTGACACTGTGAAATGGTTTTCTCCGTCGCCTTCTTCAAGGTACTCCAGAGCCATTCCTATCGCTAGGTCTTGTTCTGCGTTGAGTGTGATTGCGTCGGACATCGTGGAATTCCCTTTGTATAAACTTTGTATTCGGTGCGGTATGATGGGTTCTACCTGGAACCCATTGCATGGTCACGTACAAACGTGATCATTGGTTAATGGCACTCAGCCCAGTTGTGGCCGATCTTGAATTCCGCACCGATTGGACAGCTCATTCCAAAACTCGATCCAGCGTCCGCAGCAGCTTCAATACAGAGCGCTGCAAACTCTTCGGCAACTTCCGAACGAGCCGCTGACTGAATTTCGTCGTGTACAAAGGCAAGCATTGCGAAGTCACCATGCCATCCATGATTGAGTCCTTCAGCCATTGCATAGTCTTCTGTGAAGACGAGCCAGCGTTTGGCAATAAGAGCACCGGCTCCTTGCAGTCGTGTGTTGAGAGCAGCATGTTCAGATCGGATAGGGACTTTGCGTCCGTCGAGACCATAGATGAATCCTTTCTGCGCCTGGGCTTGTGTTTCCTTGATCACGCTGTTGAGCGCGGGCAGACCGTCCATCAATTGCTGACGGAAGCGTCGGCCAGCTTCAGCCCACTGACTTGAGTCCAAGTCCGCTGCAATAGTCGCGCCAATCTTTGGATCACCCGCGCCATACAGCAGCCCGTATAGCCCGCGCTTTATCGTACTGCGGCTGTCGATACCAGTTTTCGACATGTTGTACGCGTGGATGTCCTGGCCGCTCGCAATCACTTCGATCATTTCGCCACCGTCGTATGGAGACATCGCGTCTGCCAGACAACGGAACTCGATACCTGATAAGTCTGCGCCAACTTGCACCCATGGTTCACCTTCAACGGTTTCAGGAACATAAAACAGCGAGCGACATTCGTATCCGTACTTGCCTTTGAGGCCAAGTATTGGATGATCATCTTTGTCCAGTTGCACCGAGGGCACCTGTCCAAGGTTCGGGCCATGATGGGACGCGCGGCCAGTGACAGTGCCGCCGATGTTGATGTAGCAGTGGACCGCGCCGGTCTCTTTGTCGAATTTTTTGATCCAGGCTTCAGAACCGTTCGAGATATAGCCCAACAGTTTTTGCAGCTGGAAGATGTCCGCAAGTTCGTTGCAGATAGGATGGCGTTCACCCATGGCGCGCAGAACGGTGTCGTCAACGGACGGACGCCCTGTCTTGGTCCACTCAGTCGGGTGCCACGCAAAATCGTCTGTGAGGAAGTCTATGACCTGATCTCGCGACGTTGGCGAGAAGGGTTTCCACTTCATCTTGCAGTAGGCACCACCAGCTGTCCGGTCACCACGCTTGGTAGGATCTTTTGATTTGGCATCCTTCTTCGGGATGGTAATTTCCGCCCACCACTTGCGTGAGTAATCTTCTCCCCACTCTTCACGTGGCGGCTTGTAAGCCTTCTTCGCCTGGAGACCTTTTGGATCATTCCAGAGGGGACTTATCACGTACTTTTTTTCCGCTGCGAACGCGCCGCATCTTTTTTCGACGACGGCTTGGACTTTCACCGCCATTTCGGATTGTAACTTTTGGGCGAGTACCTCGGCCTCCGCCAGCTTGAAAGGGAAGCCGGTATGCTCCATGTAGGTGACAACTTCTTGTGTCGCCTGTTCCATGTCGATCGTGTCGAGCGAGACGTTATGCTTCTCGATGAAATTCCAGAGCAGAATGTTGACGTCGATATCGTTCTCACAATAGTCGTCCATCTCCTGATTCCATTCGGACCAAGGGTCGAGACCTTTTGCCTGCATCTCTTTCGCATAGTCGCCCTTGCGCTTGCCAAGACGATAGCCCCACGAGTCGAGTGAATGCTTGCCGATCATCTTTGCAGGCAGTCGGCCTTGCTTATTCGCGGCGAAGTCCAGTGGCTTGAAATCGATCGGGAGCAAGCGCACCATGACAAGCGTGTCGCGGATCTCGATGTCTCCTGCATGGAAGTGCGGGTAGACGATGGCCACGGCCTTGATGTCGAAGCCGATGATGTTGTGGCCAATCCACATGTCAGCTGCTTCCAGCATAGCCACGCCGTCGGCGATGTCGTTGCCAGCCTTGTTGTTTCGGAAGGCAAACTTCTCAAGCGTGTCCACGTCAATGATGTGCAGGCAATGGATTCGATCCATCGTCGGCAGGAGACCGTTCGTCTCCACGTCCCATAATAATCTACGTCCCATGTCAGGTTCCTCGATACTTAGGATGCGTAATTGCAGCCTCTATCATTTCCATTGCAAGCAGGCGGTTCGTATGTTGTGACCTTGTAGTGTTCACACACGCCTCTATGTCACCCGGAAGGTATGTGACCTTGATACCAGACGGACCACTGCCGACGTGCTGTCCGCCACGGTTGAAGCCGAAGGGCCAGGACTCAATCTTCAAGTGTTTTGGATCTATCAATGTCAGGTTCCTCATATTGGGCGTCACACTTTGGGCAACAGTTGTTATCGTTCAACTCACCGTCACCCCGGCAGTGGTCGCATCCAAAGTCGTCGTCTTCAATTGATACACCCCAGGCTTCGATGTCAGGCACTTCTGTCTCCTATCGTTGAGCGCACCACTTCTGGCCACGCATTGTTACAATCGTTCGCTTGCCGTTCGAGTATGTTACAATGTGAGAATGGTTCCAGCCGGTCAGTCCGCCTCGATTATATCCTTGATCGCGGGTACAGGAATGCCCCGCAAGATAGATGCCTTCATATATGCCTGCACCATGCTTGTCAGCGATGTTGGCTTTAGGACCCATCTTGGAAAATGATTTGATGTGCCCCTTTGCCCCGTTGGCACCTTTGTCACCGTGTAGCGCGTTCTCGATGTTGCCGCAAATAACAAATGATCCGGTGTTCGGAATGAACTGCACATTGTCGAGGTCATAGTCCTGCTTTCTGATGCCCCACTCAGCGGCGAGGAAGTTGTCTTCACGTTTCTTGATTGCTTTGTAGTAGGCAGTCTGTGCTTCAAGAAAGAACAATGCGTTGGCTGGATCGAAGCGGGTGTCGGCGGTCTTGAGCCACTTCTCGAATGCACGGTCATGATTACTGTCGATGACGATGGACTCGCAGAACTCACGCTGAGTGCCTTCTAAGAAGCGTGCTGCATTGATGAACTCACCTTCGACGTTTGACTTGCCGTTGATGTGCATCTTGTACCAGTGATGCGGGTCCTTGACGTTGTGATGGTTGCGTCGGCGGAAGTCAATCACATCATGGAAGAATTGGTAAACCGGTTTCAACGTATCGAGCATATTATCTTCAACCATGACGATGCTGCTGAACTCAGAGTCGTATCCCCACGATCCGATCGCCGTATCGTAGTCCAATGTTTCCGCGTGGATGTCGCCCCAGGTAATCGCCTCAACAATTCCGCTACCCTCTGTAATGGCTCCGTCTGCCACATAGTTGTTCAGATCACAGAACGCACCATCTTTGTCAGCCGCGAGGTGGCGACAGAAGAAGTCACCTTCACTATCGATCTCAACGAGCACTGCGCCGATGACGTGATGGAATTCGGCTTTGATGCCAGCCTTCTGTTGAAGGTAGTTCGGCAACGTGACGGCACCGGTTGTCATGATGATCTTTGGGTCGTCATGGAGCCGCGTGGGGACGCTTTCGAGAACCACCTTCGGGTGAGGAAGGATGGCCCACTTTTCACGCGTGTACGTCTGAAAACCAGATAGGGGATCGGTTGCAGTCGGTAGCGTGTTCATCTCACCGCAGAAGACCAACCGGCCATCGACATCGAACCGTTCATTGGAGATGTAGTCGGCGATGTCTGGGTGATAGATCGAGACGATGTTCTTGTCTTCGCGCGCCGTCGCCTGCATGTTGTAGGTGAAGCCGCTGATGTGGATGTTAGCATTCAAGTGGGCTGCGTATGCTTTAAGGTTCTCCATGAAGCCTTCGTGCACTGCGGTGTGGGCCTGGGCCGATGAGAAGATCCAGGTTTTGACAGCTGCGCCCCGCCGAGGCTTCTTTAGAGCCACCGGCTTGTTCTGGTTTTTCGTGGTGTAGGAGGCGGTAATTTTACGGTGTCGGCGTTGGAAAGTGACGCGGGCTATACCTAATCCCGTGGCGGCTTTGTTGAGACTGCCGTACGTCTTGACAGCTTCGAGGACTTCAGCGTCTGACATTTTCGCCAGAACAGGATGTGGAGCGGCCATGTATTTTGTCCTTCTTATTTCAATGCGTTGGGTATATCACGTCATAGGGCCACCTGCAAGCTACAGGTATTTCTGGCCCATCATACGGTCAATGTTCTGCTGTCTCACGTCGAGTATTTCCACAAGTTCGGCCTCGATAGAATCCTCAATGACAAGGCGGTATACTGCGATTGGATTGAGCTTTGTAGGTAGCCACGGTCTCTCTTCGGCCTGATCGTATTCAGAGGGCACTGCTCTAGCAAACTCTGCAATGACAACGACGTCGGATGCGGACAGTTCGATGGCTTCGGACATAGACTGGAGGTTTCCAACAATGATTCGACATGTTGGATCAGTCTGGAAACGTACTCGCTCTGCTTCGCGCTGAGAGGTTGACATGCCTCCGTATACTCGTGCGATAGTCTCAGGCGCAAATGCATCGTAGAACTTCTCAAGGGGTTCTCGGTGGTGATAGAAGACGATGACCTTGGGTTCAGTTTCAAGAATTTCGTTGATGACATCGACGACCATATCGACTTTTCTGAGAGCCAATTCACGACGGGCAACTGGCCCTTTCCCTTCGACCATTCCGACATCATCAAGCGTAACGTCTCCGAGCTTATCTTCGCCACCGGCATTTAACATCTCTCTTAGTTTGTCCAAATTCTGTTGGAAAGCCGAGCGCTCTGTAGCGAGCAGGCGGGATAAACCAGTCTTTGGCAACAAAATAGTCTGACGTAGTGGAGGCAATTCTTCTAACACGTCGCCCTTCTCGCGGCGTATCATAAAGGTTTTCCTTAGATAGAATTGCAAGTCCTCTTCGTTTGAAGACCCGCTTGTATCGAGTCCAAACGCGCCCTTGAACGCGTTGCAATACTTGTAGATGTAGCTTTTCCAGTTGGACCCTAAACCGCTTTTGTCGAGCTTTTCGATCATAGGCCACAGCTGGATTGGTCGTGTAAAGATCGGGGTTCCAGTGAGACATATGAAGTGTTCCTTCGCTTTGATCTTCTGGTCGCGTTTCTTGCCCTTGACCGGCTTGCCAAAGGTTATCTTTGTGCGCTTGGATTTTGGATTGCCAAGCTTATGTGTCTCATCGCTGATCACGACATCCCAATCGATCGACGTGAGATAGTCGAAGTGCTTTTCGAGTAGCTCGAAATTGATGACCAGGAAGTCCGTCTCAGGATTGTTCGGTCCTTCGCAGTATCCCACACTCATGTCATGAACAAGCCACTCCTTCGCTTCACGGACCCAGCCCACCTTCGCGTTTGCGGGAACAACCGCCAGAACGCGTCGTGGTCGGTCGGTTTCGGGGAGTAGATTGATGACGCCGAGAGTTTGGATGGTTTTGCCAAGGCGTGGGACATCAGCGTTGAGTGAGCCCCAGCGCGACGCCATGAAGGCGATTCCTGCTTTTTGATAGTCACGGTATTCCCTTCCTGGTGGTGCGGGCACTTGGATGTCCGAAGTTACCGCAAGGCTCTCAGCGACAGCTTCTCGCTTGATGTTGATGAATTTAGAGACAACTATAGCTGTCCCGTCGTCGCAGAACTCCAAAAAAGGAACCACGCGTTCAATCTTACTTGTCCTCGCTTCGTCTCTGATCTTCAAATGAAGCCAGCCTTTGCTTTTCAGTTCAAGCAACTTCTCGGGCGATCCGGTCGCAAAGAACCGGCCACCTTTATGTGTGATCTGGAGGGTCATGTTACCTTGAATGCACCTAAAGGCACTTTATGTTACCTTGAGGTAACATTTTCAGTTGGCTGGGAGGATGTAATAGCGCCCTTGGATGCGCTCGACATTGTAGCGCTTGTAGAACACGCCCACTTTACAAGTCACACGAATGCGTCCCATCCCCGCTGATTCGAGTTTGTGGATGCTGTCACAGCGGTAGCCGTCAGCTACGATTTCTTTTCTGAGACTTGCGTAGGCTTTGGCAGGGTATGCGAATGCGATCCCCACGATGCAGACGACGCAAACGATGGCCAGAACGACAGCGTAGAAGGGAGGTTTCGGCCTGACATAATATTTCGATTCCATGGAGGTATTCCTTTCGATAGTCTATTCAGATGGACGGGAGATAGCAACCATGAGCTGCGCGTACATACGAGCCATGCTTGCAGTGAGGGGGTTGTGCGCAGAGTCCACGATCGTTTTCCACGTGGTTTCAGTTACCAGCTCTTTACCGGACTCGATGTGTCGCAGCGTTTGTTTCACGCCACCGACTTCAATGGTCTGCGTGAGAGCGAAATAGGGGTACAGCAAACGCCGACGCTGGGCAAACAATGCTGCGTTTTGGAGCTGATCGTGTAGGTCTGTTCGGCGGTCGTCCATGACTTAATACCTTTCTTTGGATTTGTGACACGGAATACCCCGCATCGAGCAACAGTCTTTCACCTTCACTGTATTTGATCAAGCCTTGTTTGATGTTTCGGATGATCTGTTCTTCTGACACTACGGTTGGCTCACTGTCAGATGGTGGGGCACGACGGACTTGCCTGCAAAGGTCAGGATGATCACCTCACCACGCTTCAGTCTATCCAGTTCGAGTGGGTTCGGGCGATAGGCGAACTCGACGCCATCTCCACCAACATAGCCGGAAATTGTTTTGCACGGACCAAACTTGGCTTCGTCCCAGTTTCCTGGAGGACCAAATTCTACGTTGTCTTGTTCACGTCGGATGGGTTTCATGGGAAACTCCTGTGTCTTGAGTAAAGGTCGGGAGAGGCAGGTATAGGCGACCAAACCCTCTGCACTCTCCCTTGCGCGAGGGAAAGGAATTAAACCTCGCGCTGTTCTTAGATGCCCCAGGTATCTATGTTGGGATCATCGTGATCGTAATCTGCCGCAGGGTTCTCACGCTTCTGGCGAAGCTGGATGCGGAATTCTTCGACGGCTCGCTCGTCTTCTTCATGACCAAGGCGTTGCAGTTCCTCTTGATACCGTTCTTCTGCGATGCGCTTGGCTTCTGCTTCGATGGCGCGCTGTTTGTATTCACGCGCTTCAGCTTGTCGAGCGTCTTCGATTGCAAGATTTTCAGCAATCTCCTTGGCCGCTAATGCGTCAGCTTCATCTCGGCGCTCCACCTCTTCTCGGACTTCAGCTGCAACGAATTCCGCTTCAATCCTATCTGCGGCTGCCTGCGCGTCTTCCGTGTCGGCGTCGTAGCAGGTACATTCGTCGATATACTCGCCGCAGTCGGAGCAGTCATCTTCGTAATCTTGGTAATCTTCGTAATCTTTCTCGTCCAATTGCTCTGCGGAGTTGGCGGGAGTTTCAGTTGCCAATTCAGTTTCGAAGCCTCCGCCAAGGTCATAGAGAGGTTTCATTCCCTCCGTTGGCAGAGGACTTCTTGAGACAGGATCATCAAGAATCATCATTGGTTCTGGGACAGGACCGTAGTCGTCATTGAACTCGTCGTCCATGACGATCGTGTGTGTGGTCTCAGGTGCCTGGAAAGCAGAGATGCCCACAGTGCCGCCAGTGATCAATGGAGTGCCCTTGAAGAAGTCTTTGCACTCTTCCTGCGGAACTTCACCGATGACTTTGTATTCGCACGCACGGCCTTTCTGATAGTTGTAGTCGCGAGGAATGGCACACACATTCATTGGGTCGATTTCGACCACAACAACTTTGTTCTCTCCGCCACTGCCATAGTGGCTCAGGTATTCAAAGCCACAGAAATGAAGGCCGTTGCTGCACTCTCTGTCACGGTCACTGTCAACCGCTGCCCGTTCCATCTTGACGACGAGACCAGGGGCGTTGCTGATCTTGGTGCCGCCAGGACCCTGGTGGATCGACGTGTAGTCACCAGCCACTTTCTTGAACGCAATCAGGTTGCCTTCGGAAGTGATTGGAAGCTGTGCGCCTTCCATCCATTCGAACAGTTCTGCGCCGATGTCTGTCTTTGGGTTCAGCATGATCTTGTTCATGAACTTGGCAAGCGGAGCCACGTCGAGACCTTGGTGAAGGTGCTGCATGATGCGCTCTGCGACGAGGTTGTGGACAGGCTGGTCGGCATACAGGACACCTTTGTCTGTGACCTTGACGAGACCTTCGGTCAGGCGAGTGATGTACGCGGGGATGTCCAGCAAGTCACGCAGCTTGGAGACAGCTTTCTCAATGCGTTGATCTCTGGTGCCATACAGTTGGCGAGCGACGAAGCCCAGCTCTGGTGCAGAGTGCATTTTGTCAATGTCCGTGAGGACTTTCCTCACTCGGAGGAAATTGATATGTGAAGAAGGAATTATCCGCATGCGGCCTTCGAAGAAGATGCTGATGGATTTGGGAGTGATCGATGCTGGAACTCGGGTCATGATGGTCCTTTCATTGGGTTGTTCTATTCTCTGACACTCTTGTACGAGCGTACCGGGCCGGTGTCTACTTTTAAATAGACGCTTGGTTAACTGGCCCGATCAACTGTCTCGATATACTCAGCCATATGAGACAGCTTATCTCCCTCGACCTTCTTCACGCCACCATAATACTTCTTCGTCAGATCCATGTACTGAAGCATCGGATAGCGGCTTACCACTTCTTCCCATGCTTTCTCTTTCGTTTCTTCGCTGATAATCTTTGCAAAGCACGCCCGTTCGGCTTCATTCATCAAAACAGGAACGTTCAGCTGTTCTGCCAATCGTCTCAGATTATTGACATTGCCTTCACGAGCAAGTTTTCGCTCGATGATTTTCAACTTGATAGTCGCCTCACGAAGCGCACCACGATGTGTCGGAAGGACACCTTTCTGGATCAGTGCACCACATAGTTCATGTATGTGCGTTTCGCCAGTAAATTCTCCCTTCTCATTCAACAGCATGATCAGTTCCGGTGTCATCCGTGACTCGACAACTTCCTGCAAGATAGGACGCAGTCTCTGCCATTTACCACCGGCTCGCTCAATTTTCTTACGATGCGTCGCAGGGATCTGAACAATCTTCGTGTCCGCATCGATCTTTCCTACTGCAAGCAGGAAGGCGTGTGCCTGGGCAAAATCATAATCGGACCACATGTAGTTGAAGTCATTCATTCGGCCACGTGTCGTCTCAATGTAGAGCACGTTGTCATCGTCTGACGAGATGTCAGAAGAAATCCAGTTCATGCTGCTCGGCCCCGTTATGTGGGCTTCCTTGCATTTCACCGTGGCACGTGTGTACTGTGCCCGCGCTTCCTTCGGAGCTTCTGGCAGCTCAGACACGATGTGCAGCGCACCTTTATCAGGGCGACCAGCCATGATCATGAAACGTGCTGCTTGACTTGTGTTTGCGTCACACTTCACCCAGACGCAACGCTTGGTGCCGAAGTTGTTTCCGACTACGTGGTTGTGACGGAAGTGGTGTGCGATGTTCAAGCCGCGACCACGTGTGTTTTTGCCGTCACCGACGATGTCCAAGTAGATGATGTCTTTGCCAGGACGTAGAAAAGCAGTACCGTTATGCGCCCACTTGCCGTCCCAGGCATTCTTGTGCCGTGCCGTCAGACCATTAATCGACTGGCGATCAGTAACTTGCATCACACGGCGACCCAACATCTCGCGTTCTTTTACCCTGAAGTGTATTTCGTCCGTCAATTTCCGGCCTTGGAACTTCAATGTGCTGCCCAAGATTCGCGAGACGGTGTCGCTGATTGACTTGTCCGCCATGATCTCTTGGTATTTGGCCGTAGCCTCCCACCGTGTTTTACAACTGTTGAACTCCGCTACGAACTGTTCTGTGACCTCTTTATATGCGGAGGCAGCGCGCTTAACAATGTTGGCCTGCGTCTCGGGGTCGTATGAGAGGCCTTCACGTGAGGCTGCGATGTCCACTTCACCGATAGGGAAGTCGATGATTGTGTTCGCTTGCAGGATGATCTTTGTTGGCTCATCGCAATCTTTGATCGAGTTCGGATCAATTGGGTAGAGGACGCAGCCTTGGCGAGCGAACGCTTGTGCGCTTGCATAGCGGTCTGGGTTGACGTAGAAGCTCCAGCCATCACCCGTATAGAGTGTTTCGATGTTGCGCTTCTCTTCAAAAATTTCTCGTTCACGATCGGGGACGTCGATGTTTGGTTGCACTGGGAAGCCACGAGCAACCTCGCCAGTTTTCTGGGCGAACTCTCTGACGTCCATTGTGTCAACCGGGAAGGAGACCTCGACGCCTTGCGGTTCCGTAGACGGTGAGCGATCCATGAGGTCGATACATGGGCAGCGCTCGCGGTCGAGGTAGGCGGAGTAGACGCGGACTTCGCCGTCCAACCAAACAGTGACCGTGAAAGCGTCCGTATACGCATAAGGACTTTTCGAACCAAGGCCCAACATGCCGACTGCATCATTTGTTTGTTCCTTTGTGCTTTCGAACACAGTCGAGTACAGCCCCATGACTGTCTCATGTGTCATGGAAATGCCGTAGTCCCGGACTGAGAAGTGTGGTTCGAATAGGGATGGAAGGTGGACATCAAACGGGACATCGCTCTTGCCTGCTTCAGCGTGGCTGTCGAAAGCGTTCGACCAAAGCTCACGGATGGCGGCGCGCGGCTTGTCTGAGTACAGGCCGTCGATGAGGATTTTGAAGGCTTTGCCGCTGGCAGCAATTTTGAATTTAGTTGTTTCAGCGGTGCCGATGGTCTGAACGTCACGTTCTTCGATATTCATACGCATTCTGTTGTTCCTTTTCGGTTGGTCATTCGCGTTTCGTTGAAATGAATATGTCAGAACCTTTCCCCTGACGCAATTCCTTGATATTGACATAGTTAATAGGACGTGACATTGTAGGCACAACCCTTCCAAAACCTTATAAGGTGTACTTTTATGACAACTCTCGCCCCACATCTCGTTGTAACGGAACTTGCCGACAGCACGGACTGCGACCGGGTTGTAGATCCTGGAAAATATTCTGTTGTCACGCCTGGAAATGGGCCTAGTGGTGACAATTTCATCATAGAAGTGCTGAAGACAACCATTTCCGGCATTAGTGTTGTGATGCAGCGCGCCTTCGCACAGAGCACCAACGGCGTCTATGTACGCTTCTTGAATGCTGGTGCGTGGACCACCTGGACACAAGCGGGCGGCGCAGCCGCTGCTTCAAGTGTTTTCACCTTCGATCCCGACCTGCTAACCAGATCTATGGCTGCTCCGAGTTGGTCATCAGCCACAGCGGCTACTACACACCTGGGAGCTATTTTAGATAACTCCAACTTTACAGGTCTTGAAGACGACGCAATTCCTTATCGTGCGCAACCGAATATTAGACTGCAACCTACAGCAGGTAATTTCAACGGCGGCAACATCTACACCAGAGATATGGGATTGTTTCGAGCGCAGGGTTTCCGTACCCGTCAGCGATTTGCTGTAGGTGCGACCCTTCAACCGAATCATCGTATTTTTGTTGGACTATCTTCTGGCGGCATTGTTCTGAATAACCCGACAACAAATGACAATTTGATCGGATTGTATTTGGACGCTAATGCTGATCCTGATTGGCAAATTCTATCCAACGCTACAGGCACATCCCAAACACCAGTAAACGGTGTAACAGGATTTACAGCGGTTGCAGGACAGTTCTTAGAGGTTTGTTTCTATTCTGAGGCTGGTGGCGCAGGGATTGAGTATAAGGTTACCAATCTTGCGGACTCAGCGGAATACTCTGGAGAAATAACTTCGGAACTACCGACTGCAACGCCAGCAAGCGGGGAGTCGCTCAGTTGCACCACTGAGACCAACAACGGCGACCACGCCTCAAACGTAGCAGAAGCTTTCTTCCACTATTCGATGGCGCAGGCACTTTAATCAAAACAGGATAAGGTGATGAAGCCTTCCAACATCATGCCGGAGGGGGCGAATATGGACCACCCTCCGCGTGAGGACGGGTGGTATATCTATCACAACCCGGTCAATGGTCCAAATGGATCATCGACTGGGTTCTTCTGTCTCTACAGCTATGCTGCAAAGATGAACGGCGCGCATCGCGCAGTGCAGTTCATGATTGATTTAGGGACTGGCTGTCTGTTTGTTCGGTCAGGGGCGACAGGGTCTTCTGCATGGACGATGTGGCGGGAAGTTAGCGACCAAACACACATGCAAGTTGTAGAGGACCAGATTGCGTCCATTAACGATTTCATCGACACACACCTTGCCAACAACCCAACATCCGTCTATCGATGGCAGTATCAGCGTGCGGTGTGGCAGGTCATGCCGAGAAACGAGTACGAGCATGGTACGTGGCAAAAGCACATTGATGATGCACAGATGACCGCTGGACGAAAGCGGCGTATGCGCTTCTATATCCTTGAATCCAACGTAATCCGACGATCGCACGGCCTGACCAAGCGTTTTGAAAACGAGGTCCTTGGTGCGACGCAAGACCAGAAAGACCACATATGGAAAGTCGCTCCAACGATACGCCTTTAAGTGACCTGATCATCCCGTACCAGAACGCGCATAAGATGTTCGTCCACCTGGATGCTCCATTGGAGGGTTCAGATTCTCCGGTGTATGCGTCCTATGAGTACGCTATTGTTCGGCTTCCTGAACTGGCGCAGTTTAAGATGTACCACGACAGCTCTACGTTCATCACTGAAGGAATACAGACAGAGACGGGCGATCGACTGGTCGCTCTTTTGATGTGGGTCAATCTGCTCAACGATTTCTGGGAACGGTGCGGAATCTCAGGCACCTGTCCTCAGTACGTTGCCATGTATCACATCGTTGAAGCACAAAGCTTTCGACACCAGATCTTGCAAAAACTGGCGAGCACCAAACCTCATCGACGCGCAGGAAAGAAGTCTCAGAAAATCAAAAGTCCAAAGCTTACTTCGGTGGATGCTGGTCGGGCGTTTGGTTTCCACTAGGCTTGCAATCGAGCAATGTTCTCTCTGCTACGTACACTGAGAAATATCCCACAGCTGCGACGCAGCCCCATTCCAAAAGCTCAGGAAGTGACATCGGACCCAACAGAAATGTTCCCACAAGGACGCCTGCAAGACTTGCAATTACCAATGCGATTATAAGGTGCTTCAGCATTATTCTGCCTTGTCGTCGTGAGTATGGGTTTCTGTTTTACCGTCGTTATTCTTATGAGTGTGCGGTGCGGGGCCGGGGACACTGTTCTTGTAATGGTTGCGGGCGGCTTCAGCTACCCAATCGAGAGCCTGTGTTCCGACATAACCACCAATGCCTGCGGCGATCAGTGCCCAATCCGGATTGAGCTTGAGCATGACCTGCGCGATCATGTAACCAGAGAACCCTGATACAAGTGCGTGTCCGATTAGTAGACCAAATTTAGGAGCCTGACCTGACTTGAGGTAGCTATCCAGGTAGCGCGCAATGCCACCCATAATCGCCAGAATTACCCAAGCAAGTTCCGGCCACGATTCAAGAAATCTCATGGTGGGTGCTTTATCAAATGTTGCTGCCACAGCGTTCTGCATGTGTGAGTTTCCATATACATCAAATGAGCGGAATTGTATACCCGTCCACCGGTGCGTTAACCTTGATTCTTGTTTCCACTTCCATTTTATGGCGTACCTGTCAACCTATAATAACTTGGCACAGAAGCAAAGGAAAAAGTTATGACAAAATCGCGCAGGAGGTCACATGATACCGACACTTGATTTCGGATCTCGAAAAAGCTATGGTCCAAACCGTCAACAAGTAGCCAAGAAAGGCCACGTGACGAAGATCATGCAACATCGCAAACAGCTTCTAACCACGACTCAACCGTACGTTCCCTCCGAATTTGATGATGAAGGAGAGCCCCGACCGCTTCGAATATGCACCGTTTGCGCCGGTTGTGTCCCTGATGACGACCCTGGTGTTGAGACTGAAAACGGATCAGAATGTTCCGTCCACAGTGACCCGATGGGGTTCGCTTATGGCCGATAACGTCAAGTGGAACTGGACCAAAATAACCAAAGCTACACTCCCGCCCGACGATCGTTACTTCATGACATGGTCGGAAGAAGACATACCCCCCGTGGCGGTGTGTCGCACCTACAAATTCGACGGGGGTGATCGCTATATCCTCTATGCCGATGAACTTTTGTGCGATGTCGCACCAGAAGGTCCTGTTGGGGCAACCCATTGGGCAGAGTACCCGGAAGGACCTACAGATTGACAACCATCCTCTTGACTGAAGATATGATCGGCTGGGATGACCAGCTGACATTCGGCGACCAGAAGCATGCTTGCTCGTTCGAGAAAGTTTTCGTTGATGCCAACGGTGTCTGGGCTTTTGCCGGGTCACCTTCAAATGCCTTGCGCGCTATTAAAGGCATCGTGGCGGGAGAATTCTTCACTGAAATTCCCGGCCTCATGGAGTCGGCGGTCGGCGGCGAGAATCCGTTTGAGATCTTCCGTATGTGGGAAGGCTTGGACGGCGAGCGTCACATCCGGTACTGGTCGGAAGACAACATCTATGGCTTCACGCCTCCGTTACCGATGGCGCTGGGCACAGGTTCCTCTTTTGTTCTCGGTGCGTACTATGGTGCGGAACGGAATGTGACCGTCGCGATGAAGTTGGCAGTCGAGCACGACGCATACTCTGGTGGTGAAGTTCATGTGGACAGCACACTGGCGATGTGGGACAAGCACTTGTTGGCGAAGAAACGCCGCAAGGAAGCTGCGTTGTCTACAGAATAATTCTCCTTATATATCATGACCTTAGCCTGAGAGGTGCGCTTGACTTATGTCTGAAATCTTTTTCTCCACTGTTCCCTTCCCTGGTCTATCCAATGATGAAGTGATGCTGGAACCTACTTTTTCTGTAGGTGATCCGGTATGGACGTACGCGCGACGAGGTACGTCAACGCCTGAACCGATACTCGGCTTCGTGATGCATTCATTCACGATGGAGGGTCACTATCCCCCTGTGAAATATGTCGTGCAACACAACGGTGTGCTGTGTCTTCGGGACAGCTACACGATGGCAAAGAAATTGGATGACGTGAAAGTCAAGATGCTGGCCGAGGCCAGTGATCTTCGCGCACGTGAAGCATTGAAGGAATACACTTATGACGACTGAGTTTGAAGTATACGGCAAGGTTGCCGACGATTTGTGGGCGCACCCGGTTGCGATCGGGATAGGGAACGGTGTCAAAGACAACATCGCGAGGGCCGCGAACGGCAACGTGGCCATGCTGCGACCGATGCTCAAGTATCGGTTCGGCGAGAAAGACGGCAAGTACATCACGCAGGCGACATTCCTCGACGACAAACGTTCGAAGAAGCTCGCGCAGCGGTGCTCGATCATGATGTTCGACCTGGACGCGGGGCAACCTCTGGATGAGATCCTGGACGCGACAGAGAAGGTGAACCTGTTCTCTTTTGTCTGGGCGACGTACTCGCATCGCAAGACGGTGACGGCCATCGGCGTTGACAAACTGGCTGCGTGGATACGCAAGGACCGGCCAGAGCTGGAAGATGCGCCGCTGCCTGAGAAGTGTCGTGCTTATTTGTTGGGGGCCAAGACCCGGTACGTCGAAGACATCCTGCCCGGTGATCCAGGTAACGTGGATGGCGCACATGATGGCAAATGGTATGTCGATCCGACGACACAGCTGCACGCTGAAGAAGGCGAAGCATATTTTGTTTCGCATCAGCCGGTGGCGAAGTACCGCGTCATGTTTGTGTTGGACAAGCCGTTCGAGTTCATGGGCGTGCCAGGGAAATCACACACCGATCGTGAGCGGGATTGGGCGACGGCCTATAAGAAGGTCGGGGACGATCTGGGCTTCAATTACGACGCGGCGTGCTCTGATCCATCACGGCTCATGTACCTTCCGGCTGCTCCCAATGGGACGGTGTTGGAAGAAGGTGGTCATGAAGTGTTCGCTGCCGGTGGTGGCTTGCTTTCGTTGGACGGTGTGGTTGAGACTGCTGACGCTGAAGAGGCCGAGGTTGATTCTGTGATGGGTGCCTTTACTGGGTACGCTGAAGAGTCCGGTGTGGCCGAGACCGGCGCGCGGTTCGAGCCTAAGACGCCTGGGCTGTTCCAATTCCTCAAAGAGGTTGGGCACGAGTTCGACATCATTGGCTGGCTGATCGATGTCATGCCGGAAGACGAGATCCGCAACGGCGGAATGGAAGATGACCTGATCGAGGTGACGTGTCCAAACGAGCTGCACCACACTGGCGGCAGACGTGACGACGACTCGCCTATGTTCGCACGCTTCTCTGATGAGCACGGCTGGTGGCTGGGCTGTCGCACGGATGGCTGCACGCATGAGTTCGATGGCGACAAGGCCCGCGCACTGGATTGCTTTATCCAAGGCTGGAAGAATGCACCGCCGACTGGTGAGGCGTTGGATCTGGTGCCGACCGACTGCATGGTTGACCTGATCAAGAAAGAATGGTGTCCCGAGGCCTGGGCGCGACGGAATCCTGAAGAGGTAAAAGAAGCGGCAGAAACAGACGTACCAAAACTGAAAGTGCCCTTGACGTCTGCTGAGTTGCAGGTGAAGGCGCTTGCGATGGTTGAAGAGATGCCAGAAGAGGCGGACATCGGCAAGCAGTCCGACATCCTGGTCTGGCCTGCAAAGACCGATGACGAGGTGGTTCACGCCATGGTGATCGATGCGATTCTGGAGAAGACCGGCAAGCGCAACAAGACAGCGCTGGTCGGTATCTTGAAAGGGTATCGGAAGCATGAAGTGAAAGCAGAGAAGCGTCGCGCGATCGATGAGAAAGCGGCAAAAAGAGCGGCAACGGGCGACGTGAAAGTGGACAAAATCGTCTACAACGACATGCCTTGGCGTGAGCAGTTGGCTGTGTCTCGGAAGCGTCTGATCTATTTCAATCAGGCTGACCCACGTCTGTTCCAATGGATCGGGGCGGCTGAATTGTATCGTCTACGCTTGCCGAATGAAACGAACGATGTTGAAGAACGGAAATCTCATCACATGGATCGAATTGAGGTCCCGCAGATGAGCAACCTGTTGACAGATGCCGGTCTCGACTACGTGCGCATCAGTGAGAAGACAGAGCAGCATGTCTCGCCGTTCAATGACGTGACACGATCCCTTGCGGCAGACACGACCTTCACTCAACAGTTTCCGGTGCTCGATAACATCGTGCATGTTCCGGTGTTTGGGAAGGACGGTGTGCTCATCACAGAGAAGGGGTACTCCGAAGGTAGCCGCACGTATCTGGTTCCCGACCTCGACTTCATTCCGCTGGACGTGGATGCGGTCGATCAGGCGAAGGCCGACGAGGCGCTGGCTTTCCTGTTCGAGAACGCCTTGCGTGACTTTCCGTTCTCCGACAGTTTCAGTGGTGACGACGGTGTACCGATCTATCTCAAAGAGATGGAAGAGTATGTCGATGTCGATGGTGTTGATTGCTCATTGCCGAAGCCGAATTTAGAAAGGGGTGCATCTTCTCGCACACATGCGGTGGCCATGCTGTTGCAAGCATTCGTGCGCCCGATCATTGGTGCGAATGCCACGCCGCTGTTCCACATTGATAAGCCGGGACCGGCGTCGGGCGCAGGCTTCTTGGCGAACGTTCTCGGGTATATCTTGACGGGACGGCCAGCACCTGCTGGTACGCTGCCAGGGAATGAAGATGAGGTCAACAAGACCCTTATGACGTATCTAATGCATGGTCGCCCGATTGTGTTTTTCGACAACATCGCGACCACCATGAAAGTAGATAGTGCATCGTTGGCGTCGGCATTGACAGACTCATCGTACAATGGCCGCGCGTTGGGTGGCAACCAAATGGTCGACGCGGATGTCAGGAACATTTGGTTGTCGGCAGGGAACAACACACAATTTTCAGGGGAGATGGTGCGCCGCATCGTGCCGATCAAACTCGACTCCCGCGAAGAGAATCCAGAGCAACGCTCTGGCACGTTCAAGCACAACGACCTTCCTGCGCACATGGTAGCCGAGCGTGATCGTTATGTGTTCGCTTGTCATGTGCTGATCGCGTGGTGGGTGAAGTGTGGAATGAAGGACTGGAAGCACACGAAGAAGAAGAAGCTGACGTCCTTTGATAGGTTCTCTGCGGTGATCGGAGGCATACTCGACTGTTGTGGTCTGGGCGAGCACTTCCTGGCAAACATTGCTGGCTTCGTCGAAGACAAATCTACTGACCGTGATGATGAGCTGGGTCTGTTGGATGCACTTGCGGACACGTACGTTCTTGGTGAGGGCTGGACGAACGACAACGTGTTCCAGAATGCAATCTGGGTGAAGCAAGATCCGTACGACACAGAGACGATGGGAATGGCTCCACAGATGCGTGTGTCGCTGCGCGGAATGACAGACGATTCCAAGAAGCGAGACCTCAAAAAACAGATCCTAGCGCTGAAAGGCCAGACGCGAACAGTCACTTTAATGGACGGAAGAGAGACGCAAGTGCAGATCGTGCAAACACATGAAGGCAAAAAGGGGCGCGGAAACATGGCGCAATTCTGTCTGCGAGAGGTGGTGAAATAATAGGAGGTGTGCGTCCTAATCCTGAGTTGAGCCAATTGGGGGGAAATGTTCACGCATTTTTCCCTTTTTACGTATTTACGGGCGGAGCCGCGTTGAACCGTCCACCATAGAATTGTTTATAGATTACAGTACATTAGGGGAGTAATAGAACTACAAATAGTAAAATAAATAAAATAAACTACTATTAGACTCTACAGGAGAGAGAGTAAAAAAATAAAAGTATTGTAGTAGTGAAATGTTTTTTTTTTTTCTTCTCTCTATAGTAGAGGGAGGAACACGTTTATTTTCATTTAATTTCTGTTAACCACACCGTCCTCTACTTGTTGCTCCGCAACGCGGTGTCAGCTATACGGTGTCTCAAGCAAAGAGACGGTGTCTCCTTCGCGGGACGGTGTCAGCAATTTATGAGACGGTGTAATCAAAAGGAAAACAGATGGCGTTGCCCCAGACAAAAGAAGAACTTGAGCGGATGTGCAAGAAGATCGCGGCGGAAGGCAAAACCTTCACCACGGAAGACGGCAAGCGTGTGAGGCTGGTTCGCACACCGGGCACCCCGGATAGCTACCAACTTGTTCCCGTCGACAACTAGATCAACCGAAAGGAAAATTCAAATGACCATGACCTCCAAGCAGATTCATAGAGAACTCAGTGAACAGATCAATAACAGATATTTGTACGAGCACGTCAAGGAAGCGTTCGCGGACCTGACTGAGTACATGATGGCCGAGAAGGCCAACAAGTTCATTGAAAAGCTCGCGATCCAGATGCGGACACAAGGATGGATCTCCGCCAAGCAGTTGGTCGCTGCGGCCCGCACCTGGAAGGATCATCTCGAACACCTTGAAAAAGAGAAGACCACTCCCTTCCCTTTCCGCGTCAACGCCAGCCCAGTAGCTCTGATGTTCACCCGCGCCGCACAAGGTGGCGTTGAGAACCGGTTATTCGAGGCCGCTCCATGGACAGTCATCCCTGGCAAAGTCAACGACGACCTGTTGGTGTTTCATTCAGGGCACGGACACGTTGGTGCAATTATAGGGGGCATCTTCCATGGTAACGAGAAGTTGCCTGCCGTCATGCAGCAGCCTCTGGTTGAATTCCTTCGACGCCCTTCAGAGCACGCAAAAATGCATGGGGTCAAGACCGGGCGGTGCTCGTGCTGCCGAAGGAAGCTGACGGACCCTATTTCTGTCGAGAACGGGATCGGACCGGTTTGCGGGAGGCGCTGGTTCCCTTCCTCTTCCTCCTAGATCGAGCAGGAGAGGGTGCAGCAGGTTTAAAACGCATGTTACCGGCACCCTCACCAGCAGTTCGGCTCAGAAGGCCCCACAGGGCGATTAAAGCGGCTTCATGCTTTCCCTCATTCGTCATCTCAGTGTGTGCGTCCGGGAAAAGCGCTTGAGCGACACGCCGCGTCTGCCATTTGTCGGAGGTGCAACCCATCTCCTGCTTCCAACGTGAAGGAGATATGAAATGAAGAGGCACATTACGGCGACGGATGAGCGCAGTGAGCGCACCCTTGTTCTGTCCGAAGGTGAAGGCCCCTACATGGCCGTCGCTCGCCATGCTGAAGACGTCTTCGAAATGTACTTCGCAGGGCACTTCTCCGACCCGAAGCTCATCAAGTATGTTGTCAAACTCTACCGCATGCACGACGTTCTTTACCGTCGTCGCATGTTCCTCGACCAAAATGGGGAGGTTATAGGCAGCCATAGTACCCAAGTCTAAATCAAGCGCGACCAGTGCACCCTTTGTTCCTGGATCGATACCGATGTGAAGCATTGTTAACCCTCCTTGACAAAATGCATATAAAAGTATATAGGTCCTACCTGGATTTAACAATAGGGTAGCCTACCGTGGGAAAAGCACGCCTGAAGAAGCCTGAGAGAACTCCTGTCCGCAATATGTCGTCGCCGGTCCCGATCACTGGCTCGATACCGCTGTCCAACGTCAGGTACGAAGCGTTCGTGCTCGCACGCAGTAAGGGGCTGTCCCAAAAAGCAGCAGCAAGTGTCGCCGGGTACTCAAAAGCCACCGCATCACAGACAGGCAGCCGTTTGGAAACAAAAGTTCCAGCAGTAAAAGAACGCTTGGCATTTCTCAAGGGCCAAGTTGACGTCATGGATATGACCCTGGAGCAAGCGCGCCAAGAGATGATCGAAATGGGGGGTCCTGATCTTGTCGACGGGATAACAGCGAAATGGCTCTGTTTGGAATTCTTCAAGAACGCCGTCGAGGCACGAGCACATCGTCAGTACAAGGAGGCAAACCACGCTCTTGTGTACATCGCGAAGCTCAACAAGAAGATGCCTTCCGACATTCCCTTCCCACCAGGATCACCACATCCAATTGAGCACGCAGAAATATCAGTATCAAGGGCACTAACCCATGGCGAAGATAACGCTACAGAGACGCGAGCAATTCAGGGGAGCTTTGAAGACCCTGCGGGAGTGGGAGACTCTCCTGAGTCTGAGCCTGAGACGACGGAAGCCTTTGAGTTTGTCTCACCAAACGACATTGGAGAGGATGACGAAGACGGGGGACGCGGCACGCCAGCTTGATGCGCTTGAATATCGCATCGAGACGATGGAGCAGGACTACTATGGCCAGCTTGCAGACAGTGCCCACGACAGCCTGAGTTGCTACACCGAATTCATGACGCCGGATGAACCGCCAGCGAGCCATCACGAATTCATGTGTGACCACCTTGAAGCTGTGGAAAGACGGGACGTGCTTCGCTCCACGATGAGTTGTCCACCCGGGCACGCCAAGACGAAGTTCTTCTCGCGCATGTTTGCGTCGTGGTATCTCGGACGAAATCCCAAAGACAAATTTTTAGCAGGGGGGCACTCTCAGTCATTCGCAGAGAATGAGCTGGGCAAACCTGTACGCGAACTGATTCTTGAAGAGAAGTTCAACGTCGTATTCCCCAACGTCACACTCAATCCGAAGTGGAAGGCCGCAGGCAACTGGCGTCTCAACAACAACCGAGGCGGGTATGTCTGCAAAGGCGTAGGCCAGGGCATCGCTGGCTTCCGTGGCAACTGCGGCGTGATCGATGATCCATTCGGCTCACGTGAAGACGCGCAGTCTGCTCTCATGCGCTTGCGGGCAAAGAACTGGTTGTTCTCCGACTTCCGTCTCCGCCTGCTGCCAAACTCCCCGCTCATGATCGTCGCCACCAGATGGCACCAAGAAGATTTGATTGGGGTGGTAGAAGAACTGACAAAATTGGGGAAGGGCATACCTTGGGAGATCATCAACCTCAACGCGCTCATCGAGACCGAGCAGGAAATGATTGTCGATCCGCTTGGCCGCTCACTCATGGAGCCATTATGGCCCGACTTCTACACGATCGATGAGTTGATCGAGATCCGTGACACGTCTGCACAAACAGATTGGTGGGCATTGTACAAAGGCAAACCTCGCAACGCTGAAGGCAACGTGGTCAAGAGCAAATGGTTCCGTCGCTATGATGTCCTGCCGAGTAACTTGCCGGGACCCGATGGAATTATACAAAGGGGTGTAAAGAAGGTCACAGTTTCCGTTGACTGTGCGAACAAAGCAACGACCCGATCGAACCCATCCGCCATCACGGTATGGGTGGAGGACATGCACAAGCGTCACTATCTTGCTGAAGTCATCGTTCGCAAGATGGAGTTCATCGATTTGGAAAAGGCCATCAATGACACCGCACGAAAGTGGGAGGCCACAACCATCATCGTCGAGGACGCGGGCAACGGCACAACGTACATCGAGAAGAACAGAGGCTACGCTCCTGCTCCAATCATCGCGATCCCGACCGGCAACAAGTCTAAAGAGTGGAGATTCGACGCCGTCACGCCTGCAATTGAGGGGGGTGAAGTCTTCATTCCAAGACAGGGGAGGGCTGACTGGCTTGAGCATTATTTGGATGAGCTGCTGACATTCCCAGCGGCAGCCAACGATGACCAAGTGGATAGCACCTCTCAGTATTTGTCCTGGGCACGATCTAACAACGTGTACGGAACCAGGAAGCTGAAAGGCACCAACCAGAAGGGGCGAGGTGGCAAACGCAAAGGTGCTCGCCGAGTAAGGTAGGGACCCTGGAAATTTAGATAAGGGGGACCCTGAAGATTTGAACAAGGCCCCCTTTTCTCCCAGAAAATTACCCCTCGTCTAGGTATCTGTTGTAGCCGTCGAAGGGTGAAACGCCGAGTTCTTCTCGGAATTCTTTCTCAGCGTTCAAGACATTACGAGCAACATCTATGAACTTGGAAGGCCATTCAGTTACAAGCGGCATTGTCTCAAGCTCGTCATGCCACACCAAATGGAACAGCTGATCTGCGCGCGGATCAACAGTGCTTATTTCTTCTGTGACGGCAAGGCCTTCTTCATCGTTGATACCGGCAAAGAGCATCAAATATCCTGGGTCATCTGACCAGCGTCCCTGCTGAATGCGGATCTTCGCGCTCCACGGTAAAACTGCCATGTAGTAATCACCGTCGAGTTGGTTGATCAGATATCTGAATGTGTGGCGCTTGGCCAAGAGAACAGCAGACATATAACTTCCTTTCAGTTGTTGAAGCTACTCTCTTACACGAGGCCTAAAGACCAATCAACTTTTCCGGTTGAGCGCGGTTAATCAAAAATTTTTATATCGAAAGGGCAAAAAAATTTTATATCGAAAGGGAAAAATAATTCGAGCGCCCTCGCACCAGATCTGGTTAACAAGTGGTTAATTTCGTCCAATTTTGGCACACGCCATTAACCACTTTCCCAGGTTGCACATGCAAGATGGCAACATGGTTAAGAGGCCATTAACCTTATGCCACAGTTGCTGACGCAACCCGACAACATGGTTAAGCAGGCGTGAACGAATGCCAGTCCAAGTTGATCATGCAACTTAGATTCGCTGGTAACTCATCGTGAACCATTTGAAAATACGTGCAACGGACTCATTTTTACGAACTACAAACAAGGTTAATCGTTAACCATTTGAGCACGAGGCGCTTGTGTCTCTCTTATCTCTTCTGTAAGTTGGGCAAATCGAAAGCGACCAACCCAAAGGAAAACGCAATGCAATACCCCACATTAAAAGCCGATGCACTGGCCGCAAAGAAACGCTTGAAAGCCAACGGGCACAAATTTGTCAGCCTGCTATCTAAGCCAACCGACAACCCAAAGCTGGCAAAATCTGCCAAACTTAACGTGCTTTCGTCACCCCTACACTTGGCACCTGCTGAATTGTCCGGCTTTAATGTTTGCCCTATGTCAAGTGCCGGTTGTCGCGCGGCTTGCCTGCATACTGCCGGAAATCCCGCGTTTATGTCTGCCAAAGCATCAAGCCGAATTGACCGTACAAAAGCTTATTTCAATCATCGACCTGATTTCATGCTTGTTCTAGCATATGAGATTGCGAAATTGGAAAAGACGGCACGCGCAACCGGAAAAATACCAGCTGTGCGTTTGAATGCAACGTCAGACATTCCGTGGGAGAATGTGCATGTGCAACTCGGACGCCATCGCTTCGCAAATTTGATGGAAATGTTTCCAGGTTGCACCTACTACGATTACACGAAGCGCTCGAACAGAAAGAAACTCCCCGTTAACTACAGTTTGACGTTTTCACTTGCTGAAGATAATGACCGCAAGGCGATCGAAGCGCACAAAAACGGGATGAACATTGCAGCGGTATTTGACACCAAGCGCACAAAGGACTTGCCAGCGACCTATCAAATTGCTGGTACAACTATCGCTGTGATCGATGGGGATGAACACGACTATAGACCGGCAGACATCAAGGGCGTGATCGTAGGATTAAGGGCGAAGGGCGACGCACGAAAGGACACAAGCGGATTTGTTCGAAAGGTTGCGCCAGCAACTTTAATTGAGGCTGCTCAAGCAATGGGCAAACTAGAGATTGTGACAGTTCGATGAGTACCTACAACTCTGCCAAAGGGCACGACTATCAGCCTGGGGATGTGGTAGAAGCAACCTATACAAGGCATGTTGAAAGCCTGCTAAAGATGGGCAAACTTTACACCGTCACGCATACCGATGGCGGGATGTTTAACCGCTTGATCGTTTTGGATGGCGTCAAAGGTGAATTTGAGCCTTATCGGTTCAGGAAAGGTTAACCATGCGCGAAATCACTTACAAGCTGTTTTGCGCTACAGGTTGTTTGCGCAACTCAAACCATTCAACGCGCTGGAATGAACGCGACAAGCGTATGACGTACTGGACAAAAGCGCAGGGCGTTGTGTTGTATCAAAATGATACGCCCGCCGGACCAATCAAGGATTGATTAACCACGAAACAACGCGGGGCTTTCAATCTGTCCCGCGTCCTGTATATTGGACAAATCAGAAGCGACCAAAGGAAACACCATGCAACCCACCACTGGCCTGATTTACGTTGTAATCGCATTCGGCATTGCCGTTGTGCTCATGACAACGCCCGCGCCAGCACTTGGAAACAAGCCGCAACTAGGCGACATGTGTTTCTATTATGACGAAGTAGCAGACGAAAAATATGTTGAGACCTGTGATTATTTTAACTAGGCCTTAACACTTCTCAGCCAAAATACCCCTATCGACCAACCAACCCAAAGGAATCAAACAAATGTCAATCGCAACCATCATCCGTGACACGATCCAAAACACAAACGGCAAATTCGTTTCTATCAGCTTTGTAAAGAAAGACGGCTCAATCCGCACGCTGACACATCGCGAAAATATGCTGAATAAATACGTGAAACAGGATGCAGAAAGTCAAGCCAAAGCAGCGGCTCGACGCGCAAACAACCCGCACTTGATTACAGTCATCGACATGCACGCGCATGCAAAATTGCCAGAAGATCAAAAAGCCCGCGCGATTCGTTCAATCGACGTTAACCGTGTATTCGAAATTAAGGCGAACGGTCGCACAATTCCATTCGGGCGTGTTGTCTCTCACGTTGTGCCCTTGGGTCAATAGTGCCAGCATATCGCGGCAAGGTTCGGATATCCAAAGCTGAATACTTTGCCAAAGGAGCGTGGCGCAACTCGAATTTGTGCCGCGCTCAGTCCAACAACGGCGCATGGCGCTATTACCTGATAACGGATTGAACCAAAATGACACAACCTGACATCCATGTACTTGCAACTAATGAAGATCACACCATCCTGACACACGTTCGGCTATCGTCTGCCGAAATCGGTTCGCTTTTTTGGGAAATATTCGAAAGTGACGTGGAAAGCGAAATCTCTTATTGGGACGAAGAGGATTGCGTGTTCGATATGCAACTCGACACTGAGGCCTTGCGCTTTGGGGCTTATGATCCGGAACAAATCCAGGAAATTTTAGAAGGGCAGACAATGTGCTTATTCGATGGTTTTGAGTACAGTTACACCGTGCACCGCTTTATCGATGGCGAGGAATGACCATGTGCAGATTTTGGCATAGGCTTTTAGTCCGGATTAACTATGCGCTTGTTAAAGGCTCGACAATCGAACGCGAGAGGCGTAATTTACAAATCAGAACAGAGCGCAGCTGGTTTTGACCAAAGGAAAACAACCCCATGACACCTAAACAATTCACCGCATACGTGATCGCCGGACTAGTTGGCGGCGTTGTGTTCTCACACATGAGCACGCCTAGTGCGCCCACCGTAGCGCAACAAGATGCAATTTACTTCAAAGCGGATTATATCGGAAAATTCGCAGGGCAATCATGTTCTGAGCTGGTACATGCGGCGTACACTTATGAAAGCAGACTAAAAGAGACACTTAAAATGCCAAAGAACACGGCATTTGAGATCAAGGCACAAAGCAGAGGCTTGAACCGTTTAGAAGCATATCGCGAGGCATGGACGCGGGTTTATAAGGAAAAAAACTGCTAGGCGTTAACTTGATTTTAAGGCGCGTCCGGTAGATTAGTCTTATCGGAAGGGCAATCAAGCCCGACACTCAAAAGGAAAACGACCATGTACCACAATTCAGCAATCCGCCCAATCGCTTCAATCATCAAATCCTCAGAAGTAGATGCAACTTTGTGGATGGCCAAAGCTGACCGCGTTGCTCCTGCAACCCCGGCAAAGCCTGCAAAGCCTTCAGCCAAAAACGCTATTGGCCGCACGTTCGGCAAGCGCTAATGTCACCAGTCATAAGCCTCAATCTACCAAAGGAAACACGACCATGTACGGCAAAAAACCCCGCAATAAGAGTAAAAAAGCCGCCATTCGCACGGCACGCCAGAACAAGGCGAAAAACCGGGCTTTCGAATTTGCTCAAATGGCTGATTTTGTCCAATTTTCTAAGCCTGCCAAGAAAGGTGGCAAAGCATGACCGCGCAAAATGAATTTGTCGACGCTTTCATTCAAGCTGCATTGTGGTCGAGCACGTATGAACATGACGACTGCAACGACTGCATCGAAGGTATGTGCAACCCAAGCTGCGATGATGGCAACTACGAGCTTTCCAGCGATGCAGCTGCAACTCTGGCGCGCTTTGCGGTCCTATTTTTCCAACGCCATCAATTCACCATTGCAAAGGCTGTAACCGGCAGTAATGAATTTTCAAATGCCGCCCAAGCTGGCCATGATTATTGGCTGACCGGGCAAGGGCACGGCGCGGGCTTTTGGGATGGCGATTGGAACAAAAAAGCGGCTGACATCTTGGACGCGGCAAGCAAAAATGCGCCATTTGAGCATATGCATTTCTATGTAGGTGCAACTCAGGAATTGGAAATAGGATGAAAATCACAACGTGCATAAGCAACCTGGGCGACCGAGAAATCGTTAACTTCGATTGCAGAATTGCCGCTTATTCGGCGCTCTATGATCGGATAATTGAACTTTGCCACGATACCGGCGCTTGGCCGAAGTGGTATGTGCAAGTCGGCCCTGACATGCTCAAGTCTGCTTTGCCTGCCCTTGCCGCCAAAGGCGTCTATATAGGCGTTGCAACGGTATCAGAAGAGGCCGCAGACATAGGCGGAATTGAGGGCGTATGGAAAGCTTTTGGCGAGCAACCGGAACTCATAATTGACATTTGTCAAATTCTCAATATCTCGGCGCATGATTTACGCCGGATTGAATAGCGTACCAGAATGGCACAAAGCCCCTGTAAATAGGGGCCTTGTTGCGCCTACATCTAGGGCGTCCCTCTCTGGGTTGCATATACAACACCGCACTATGCACTATAATGCATAAGCCCCCTATATAAGGGGCGTACACAGAGCACCCCCGCACACACTGGTGTATGTGCAACACCGTCCCGTGTTGTAACACCATCTAACACACCGTTCAACGTGTCCCATCTACCACACCGTGGCACACTGGCCACACCGGTGTACTGTGCATGTGCAATACGAATAATCTATTGTGTTCTCTCTCTGTTCTATGCGGTGTGTGCTGATCAACTCTGCTTGAGTTGTATATACAACTCATGTGGACGTGGTGTACCACACATGCCACACCGTACCACTATGGCCACACTGCACACAGTGCTGTATGTACAACACGAATGAAATGATTTGTTCTCTCTTTGTTCTAATGAAACAAAAGAATTATTTCTTTTCTTCTTTATAGTTAATGCATTGCGAATAAAGTTGTAGTTACACCGTACAATTTAGGCCACACAATAAACCATGCAAAATTGCGCGGGCAATAATCGTGCCATGTCTATGCGGTGTGTGTGGAACGGTGTAGATGCATCCTTCATTATCCTTAACGGAAATTCTCGGGGACCCAAAGGTGTACATACCCCTGCCGCGCCCCCACGGCCCTCCTGGTGGGACTGGCAAATTTTCTGTGTACGCACAAAAAGTGTTACCAGGGACCCAATCAGACAATGTAAGGAACACTTACATGCAACACCGTCCCATAAAAAATTTTTTATACACCGTACACTGATCATCATACATCATTCATGACAACAGCACCATATTGATCAACCACACGCACAGAAGCGCAAAAATTCCCATAGGCGTCCACCCGAAGGCCGCGCCCGCTGCAAAACCCAACAGAATGATGATCATTTCAGTCACCAGCGACGTGTTAAAGCAAACATCGTCAGCCACAGCACAAACAGCGCCAAGACACCGCATCCAACACCGAACATCGCACCCAACACGGCAGCCCACAACAGCACATCCATATCCTTTTCCTTTCACTTCTTTTCCATGCGCATATATATGCGCACACCGTACCACAGCACAATTCATCCTCACGATCCAAAAGCGAGCAAGCTTAATAACGGATCATGCGCGCCACGATACGGTGTGCTATCCAGACCCTTCGTGGCGGAAGGAACTGGAATTAGAATCTACAATCTACAATTCTACGGTGTGGATCACGAGGATCGAATCACTACGTGTCCACTCCGTAGTCACGTCACCAAGGTGGTGACATGACAGACCCACCACCACAGCAGGTCATTTGTTCTTGTCTCCTGTATCCTGAAGTGAAGTCACACTACCATCACACCAGCGGACTTGGATATTCAATTGCCCATTCTCGGTTAATAGAACCACCAAGAACAGGCACGCCAGGAACCCCGCCGCGTTCATTTTCCCACCTGTCGCTTCGGCACCGACACCGTAATGGACACACTCTCAAACGTTCCCTCTCCACGTTCAGCACGCTCGACCATCGCATCCACCATCGAATGCAGTCGCTCACGCAACGTATCAGCATCGTTGTACGTTCCGCCGCCAGAGGAGCCATTACTCCATACGTATCCCATATTCATCGCGTCATACCCTTTCTCAGTTAGCCAAACATCCCATACTCAGTTAGCCAAACATCCCATAAACCAGAACCACCATCACGGCCATGCCCAGACGGAGCAACATGTGCGCCCGTCCTATTCGATCATGCTCTTCCAGGTCCCAGGCGATCGGCGCGAACCATCGGTCCTTCTTCATCTGTTCATAGCTTGAGACAGATCGCTCCATACCGCAGTGACACCGCCCCGCGACCCGACGCTGTTCCCGATCGAGTCCATCATAGCTAAACAGAACAGCAGAGCACATAAAGGGCCGATCGCCCGAGCTATGAGGAATGCCAGGATAACGCGCACGTGCTGCATTGCAGGATAATCTTTCCATCACGCGCCCCAGCAACTCAAAGGGTCCAAACAATCAACCTTGACGCGTGCCGCAACCAGTTGAATGTGCGCCGTCGGCACAGAGTTCATGTCGTGGCCGCACGCTGTCAGCGCTTCGCGGATCGCTGTTTCCAACGGCGTCAGATCTTCGGCAGGAATCAACTCGACCCGGATACCGTTCTTTTCACCCTCGCGGTGTTCACCGTACTTGCCCACACGTTGTATGCCGCAGCCTTTCACAACCAAGTTCATGAACCCTTGGTCGGGCATATCTGCGAACGTGACGAACATGGACCCACCTGTAATATCTAACACCGTAGCAATGCCGTTCCAAAACTGGGCATGACGGGTTTTTTCATCTTCAGTAGCCATCAGAGTTCTCCTTCCTTTTCACTACGCAACCGGATCTCACGAGCCACCGTACGACACGCCAGTCGCTCACCGATCGAAGACAGCGGCTGATCCATCGCGTATTGAAAGGACAGAAACGTCTCCTGTTCCTTTTCCGCAACCAGCGCACATTGCTCGCGCTCGTCGTGGATGGCTGCCGTAATCAAGGACAGCACATCACGCGCTGGCACCACCATTACGTCATCCACTGCTACGCGGCGCATAAACTCAACCGCCAGCGTCTCCGCGCGCTTCTTATCCATTGAAAGCACCCTGTGTCTGGGCATCTATAGACCGCTTGCGGATCAAACCCGCGATCGAAGCTGCCGCGAAGCATTCGCCGTCAGCCCGCATCGGATTGTTCCGCCGATGATCCATTTCATCGGATGTGGCGTGAACTGTGTCAGCAATCAGAGCGCATTGCTCACGTTCTGCATGCAGGGCCACGGCCACCAACTGCAAAACGGTCACAACGTCGATGAGGATAGGCTTGTCACCATTCTCCCCACCCGCCTGGATCAGCTCTTTAAGGATCTCCGACGCTTCATCGTGCGACATCCCCAGCGTTGTTTTTATGTCAGACATTTTCAAACTTCCTTTCATTTCATTTCAATCAGCGTCTGTAGGACCTTTTAGCGTGAGAATAGTTGAGCCGCAACGCTCATCCACACTCTTGGTTAAGACGCGAGAACCAAGCCCCACGCCTTCGCGGATCACATCGCCAATCATGTAGTTTTTCTTGACCACTGTGTCCTGAGACGGCAGATAGCCATCGAACCACTGCAATGTGTATTTGACTGACATCAACCGCGCTCCCGCTTGACACGCAGGTCCTGCTCAGAGCCAGTACGCGACAGGATAGCCTCCCGCGCCCGGTACGAACTGTCAGAGCGTCCAACGATCTTCGCACACTCAAGGCGTTCCTGCATGATGACCATCGTCACCAAATCGCGGATGGAGTCAGAGTCCTGTGCTGCGGCCAGCAAATCACAGATGTTCGACACCGTATCAGCTGTCAACGCATCTAGTAATTCGGGTACGTTGTGGCTATCCACAGCCTCCCTCAACTTATCCGTCCAGGCAAGATCAAGCGTAGTGCTCATTATTCGTCCTTTCGCTTTTTCAATGCATCCAATTCGTCGCGCAGCTCATCTCGATCATTTTTGAGATGCATTGCGACCTCGATCAGTGCCAGAAGGGATTTCCCGGCAACTGTAGGCACAAAACGGATGTCAGCCTTCGAAGTTCGCGTATGAACCTCTCTGACATAGCCATAATCCTGCATTTTCCGCAAGCGCATGACCATTTTCGGGTCTCGCGTGTCAAAAAACTTCCGACCCTCTGCAAAAATACGTGCCAAAACCTTCTCAGGCAGGTTTGCGCGGGATATTTTCGCCATCAGATCTTCGCTCCGTGATTTCGAGCCTCTACAAGCAGCTCATCGATCGTGATTTCAAGCATTTCAGCCACATCATCGCCGGGGTAGCCCATATCCAAGGCCAAAAAGCAGATCGCGGTGTCGAGACCGTCAACATATTTCTTTCCACCCTGTGCCATCGTTGCTCGAACCTGATCCAGCTTGTCACAGAGCGCGGGATCAGCGAAAAAAGCGTACGCCGACAGAAGGTCGGGGCTTTTTGGGGGTATCGACGATGTGGGCAGGATCATCGGTGCTCCAACGCCCGGTAATAGTGCCTTCTTGATTTTTGGTGTTTCGTTTGCCATGCAAACGTTCTCCTTTCGTTCTTTTCTTGTGTTCTTGTCCACTGACGGGGAACCTGTTGGTCCCCCGCCTGAAGATGTGAGCGTCAGTTCTACGACCTTGGGGTGTAGTCCCAATTGTAGCGCTCTCGCCAGAGTTCGTCTTGTTGATTATGGATGTCATCAGGGTCTTCCTTCACAAAGTATGCCATGTGGTTCCCCTTCTGATCCTGTTGAATCATTTGGATGATCGAACCACCTTCTTGGTCGCGGGCATAGCCAGGATTGTGTTTCCCATCATCTGGATTCACCGTGAGGATGATCTCAGAGTTCAGAAGAAACTTGTCGGAGTTAAGTGCCTCACGGAGCTGTGTGGCGTTATGGGTCAGTTTGAGTAACATTTTCTGTGTCTTTCATTTGCATGTTGCGCTTCGGATGCAGTGTCGTAACCCGAATGATCAAATCAGGCAAGGACGGAGGTGATACATGGTAAACGGCTGCAATTTGTCCCCGGCCACTGACACAGAATAGCTGTGTGCGTCCTACACGCCTGTCGCGCAGCTTGAGCGAACCGTATGGCCCACCCACGCGTTTACAGTCGCTCTGCATGTCCAAGATGAGTGGCGGGTAGTATCTATATTCCGTCTTCATGGCGGTCTGCTGCGCTATTATAGAATACGCCAACTGTTGCTGGCCGTAATAAAGAGCACCCAGCGCAAGCAGCGCCAGAAAGGCCCCAGCGAACACCGCACAGTCCGAAGGTGTCTTCAAAAAACCCAGCCAGGACACAGGTCCTTGATCTTTATTATTCATTGTGATATTACCCCTCCATTGATTGTTGCGCATTCCGTTCGACAATCTCACAACCGTTGTTCGCCCACAACAAGCAGATAAAAACAGGGTTAAGAACGTCCTGACAATTAGGAGCATTCATACCCGTGGTCGCTACAACTCGTTCCGTAAACATTTCTGACTTCAACATCGCCAACGGCGATCTTCCATCTTGGGCACATCCCGAGGTCCATTACTGGTATCCAGAGTGGCGTAAGATCCGCGACTGCGTTGCAGGTGAGCGTGCGATCAAAGACGCAGGCACTGACTATCTCGCGCAGCTCGAATCTATGGAAGGCTCAGATTACAACTCGTACCTGGATCGGGCGACGTTCTACAACTTCACTGGCCGCACAGTTGAAGCCCTGACTGGTTCCTTGATGCGCCGCCGTCCGGTGATCGACGACCTGCCCACAAAACTCAACGAACGTCTAAAAGTTGTCTCCAGGGAAAAACACCCATTCCACATGTTCTCCACGATGATTGCTCGCGAGAACATCCAGATGGGACGCGTCGGCGTCCTGGTCGATCTCCCGCGTACTGAGACCACACAGCCTAAACCATACCTGTGCTCGTACACGTGCGAGAACATTCTGGATTGGGAAGAAGACATCGTCAACGACGAGCTGGTCCTGACAAAGGTCGTGCTCCGTGAACAGAAGCGTGTCCGCAACACCGGACAAGCCACCGGCAACTCTTCTACGATGGAGACCACGTATGTTCCTCGCTATCGTGAACTGTCGTTAGAAGAAGGCGCACAAGGTACGCACGTCTACGTCCAGCGGATCTATGAGCGTGATGACACTGCCGTAGACTTCGAACTGGTCGAGGCAAATCTTGTTGATACGATTACCCCCATGCGGCAAGGCGTGCCGCTGGATTTCATTCCATTCTGCATTCTCGGTCCACGAGAAAGCCGGATGATGGTTGAGAAGCCTCCGATGATGGACATCGCGCGTCTCAATCTATCTCACTACCAATCATACGCGTGGTTGGAGCATGGGCGCTTCTTCACCGGGTTCCCGATCTACTACGTCGAAGCACCTTCAGGTGGCGACGGCAGCGAAGCAGAATTCGAGCTTGGTTCGAGCAACGTCTGGGTAACACCAGCCGGTGCGAAGCCAGGACTGTTGGAGATGAACGGCCAAGGGCTGAAGTTCCTCGCCGACGCGTTGGACCAAAAAGAATCTCAGGCAGCGAGCCTGGGTGGCCGAATGATTGGTATCCGTACGCAAGCTGTGGCTGAATCTGACAACGCGTTGAAGATGACTGAGCGCAACGAACAATCTGTTCTGTTGCAGGTCGCGATGGCGCTCGATGCCCAGATGTCGAAGGTCCTGCAATGGTGGGCGTTCCTGTCCGGCGTATCGTTGAAAGAAGCCGAAAAGATTGTCCTTGAATACAACAAGGATTTTCTGTTCGACACTCCAGGCGCTCGCGAGTTCCGTGCAATTCACTCAATGTATCAAGATGGGGTTATCCCTGTCGATGTGATATACTCGTACTTCAAGAAGTCTTCTCTCATCCCGGATTGGATGTCACTGGAAGAATTCAAGAAGCAGCTGGATCGGGTTGAAAACTTCCCGAACAATCCAGACATCGCGGCGAAGCAGGAAGGCTTTCCTGACGCCAAGACGCAGATCGCAGTGGCCGAAGCGGAGAAAGATCGCAAAGCCACTGAGAAAGCCGCCGAAGCGACGGCAAAAGCAGCGAAGGAGGCCGCAGACAGACAACCTGTAGGAGTTCCACCGCAACAAGTACCGCCCAACGGCAATGGGCAATAGGAGAAGATCATGAACAAGGATTTTGAAGATGGCAGCATACCAAGCGAACAGCCAGAGCGGAAAGTTCCGCGCAAGGCAAGAAAAACTGCGCCGAAAAAAGAAGCGCGTAGTGAAGACGAAAAAGTAGCAGATGCCATCGTTAACCTTGATCTCGAAACAGACTTGGTGAAAGCCCTGGCTTGGGCTAAACGAATGAGGCCATCCGATCGAGCGAAGATGCTTCGTCTTTCAGGTGAACACCAAGCCAAGCTCCTTTAACCGGGAGCCGAATCACGCCGCGCTCCGTCTGACACGTAAGGAGTAGGCTCAAGCTACCGTGGGGTACACACATGCAGAACGCTTTTACGCGCTTCGTCGCCCGCCGCCTGACGGGCTGGGGAGCCAACATCGTAGAGAAGCACCAACCTGATTTCGTTATCGGAGATCCCGACGATCCCTGTCTGATCCGTTGGTGCATTTTCCCGCGCAACCGGTTCCTCAACGTCTACCTTCATCTATTCCTTCGGTCGGACGACCGCGTACTCCATGATCATCCCTGGTGGTCCTGGTCGCTCGCCTTGTCACAGGTAGCGTATGAAATCCACTACCCGATGGACGGTCCACGTGAAGATCACTTGCGGATCGTGAATTTTGGTGACTTCATACACCGTCCCGCGAAATTCACACATAGAATGGTCCTTCGTGTGAGAGAAGATGTGCACCAACCATTCATGACGTTGTTCATCACCGGCCCCCGCCTACGGGAATGGGGTTTCTGGTGCGACAAAGGGACGCGGTTTGTCCCATGGCAAGAGTTCACCAAGAACGGTGTTCCAGGAGAAAGAGGTAAAGGCTGTGATTGATACCTCCAAAATCTCCCGCGTGGAAGTGATCGACCACCGAAGCGTATCCAAAACCTGCGGTCGGGTGTTCGTGGCGTGGAACGTAAGCGCTGACATGTCCGTACAGGATGATGGGCGCACTCTCAAAGTCTTCGTAAATTACAAGAAAAAGGAAAGCACAAGATGAAACAACTCGACATTTTCATGGACCCGAATGTCCCACTCGACCACTTCCCCTCGTATCAAACGGAAGGCGCGGCAGGCTTCGACCTGTCCGCGTGGCTTCCGACTGGAAGCATCATCATCCCCGCGTACGAAAGCCGGATCGTCAACACTGGCATCTACATGATGATCCCTGAAGGACACGAAGTGCAGATCCGATCGCGCTCTGGCCTCGCAGGCAAACACGCGTTGTTCGTCTTGAACTCGCCGGGGACAATCGACTGCGACTACCGTGGTGAGATCCGTGTGATCCTCACAAACATGTACACGCAGAAGTACGTAGTCGCATCTGGTGACCGGATCGCACAAGGCGTTCTGAAGGAAGCACCGCAGGCAAACCTCGTACGGGTCAACTCGATCCGCCACGACACAGCAAGAGGGGAACACGGCCTTGGCTCTACCGGAAAATAGCAAGCAAGCAGTCGGGACCGGAAAAAACTCGATGAGGCTCAACCAAGCGACGATGCAGAAGATTGTGGAGCATTGGATGGAGACACGTTTCCTGAACACTGCACATCAAGAAGTGCTCGTCACACAAGTGAAATCTACGGTCGAGGGCAACGCGCACGCGTTCGATATCGACTTCCATTGGCAGGAGCCAGTACCTAAATGAAAGCACTCGAAACCTTAGTAGGCATCGGCGTGATGACGCTCGTCTACGTCTGCATCATGGCGATGGTCACGCTCGGCGTACTCGTTGTCTCGAACCTGATGCTCTATCTCGCGCCGAACATCATTGGCCCTGGCATGGAAGTGTTCGGATCAGTCGGCGAATTCTTCCCGTCCTTCGCGGTATTGATCACGCTCCTGGCAGCATGCGTCGCGGTGGGCACGTCGGCCATCCACTTCGTCGAAGACTTCTTCGTCGATCAAGCGGAGAAGTCCGATGGGTAGACGTGTCACAGCAATCTTTGTCGCAGAATCGCGTCAAGGAAAACACACCGTCCTGGATACCGACGAAGAACTAATCGTCGTGTTTCCTTACGGGACGGAGCGTGTTGGCATGCGTTTCGATCGATTGATCATAACCTTTCGCCACAACAGCGAGAGACAAGCCCATTGGATTCGCCGCAACAGAATGGGATTGAAGCCTGACGGTCTGCTGATTGAAACCTTTTAACCATGAGTGACATAGCCACTTGATTTTCATTTTGGCTGTGTTACAAAGATCTCGAAGACGTTGAAGCGTCATTGAACAAGAACGGATACGCCGGGGCAGTACCGGCCATCTCCACCACAAGTCTACGGAGGAACAGAAGGCAGTAGCCGTACCAGATCGAAATAGCTCAAGAAGCTCTGTGCATATGTGATACGGCCACTGCGGCGAAAGCCAAGCATGCCCGACACCGTATAATCACCTCAACGTGTATTTCATGCTGACCGCGCGCTCTGCCGTAGACTTCTGATGGGGATGAAATAGGTTCGACCGTTTTGGGTAGTGGAGTGGAGTTTTCCGGGTGATCTCGTCATAGATCGGACTGCTTAGTTGCAAACGACAACGAGGCTCTCTTACTCGCCGCATAGCCGCGAGTGGCGCAATGGCAAGCGTAGCAACAGAAGCTCTCACTGAGAGCAGGCCAAGGGTCGCCCACCATAAATGTTTGGTGGGAATTTAGGCAACCGGGAGCAGTTGGGAATCTGCTTATCGTAAGAAACAAAATCCCCCTATCTACCCTGACCAACGAGAAAGGAAAAGACATGTCCAGCATACCAAACAACGGCACAGCGTACGCACCTCAATCCGACGCAGGCCTCGTCGAAGAAATGGAGTCCTATGACCGACTTCCTGCCCCGCTCCGACGCGCCTATGCTAATTCCAACCACGACTGGTCCACAATTGATGTGGAGATCGATTTCAAAGCTGACAAAGGTTGGAGCATGTACGACCAGAGCTTCCAAGTACGAAAAGACGACGCCTATGAGAATGAACTTCACGAATGGGGACTGGATAAAGGTTTTCCCGACAAATGGCAGAAGCGTGCCAGCTGCGCCGTTATGGCCAAGCAGTTTCGTGAGAAAAAAGGATTGAGGACCTTCCGATGAGACATCTCGAAAAAGACTATGAGCTGTTCTTCAATACGCGATGGCTCCACAGCAAGACAGGAAACCTGTACGACATCACAGGCGTCTGTATGATCGAAAGCACGTGGCGTCCTGGCTTCATCTACGTGTCGCTCAAGGATGGCATATCCATCGTGCGGGACACCGAAGAATTCCTCGACGGACGCTTCGTTGAAGTCGATAAGCCGCGCGTGACTTACAACATCAAGGAAAAACTGTGGGAACTCCCTCGCGAAATTCCTTTGATCCCAACCGGCGATCGCGGTGTGGTTCATGAATTACGCCTCCAAGATTATCTCACCAAACAAAATGGAGAACAAGAAAATGGCGAAGAAGACCTGGGAAGATCTGATGATCAGCCTGTTCCGCCGACTGTTGCCTGACAAAATTAAGCCCGACGCTGAGTTGCGTCCATTCACGAAAAGGAAAACTGACAATGAGCACAGCTGAACAATATCACGCAAGCCGCAAGGCTGCGAAAGCCCGAAAAGAAGCCGCCAAATACAAGGACGGCATGGGCAAAGAGCGCGCGGCCATGGCCCGCAAGATTTCCCTCAAGAAGAAGGCAGCTCTCCTTGAAAGTTCACCAACATCCTCAGAGTGACGGTGGCAGGAACACCTGCTACACGGCGCGCTCATCTCAGGTGAAGACCACTTGGTACAGGGATGCACGCCTCGCACAGCGTGAAGGGTCCACACTCTGGCTGACCAACAGCAACGACTACGGTCCTCACTGGACGGCTCAAGACGAGCCTCCTACGGAAACGCCTTGGGAAAGCCTGGGAGAGATCCAAGAAATCCTGAGAAAAGACAGAGGCCCCGAAGAAACGTGGCTCATTGACTGGCCCTGGTGGATCGAGTCCGATCCCGAGGACATCACAATCTTCGCCATCGAAAGTTCTTCTGACAGATGGTACACGGAAATCAAAACTACTCTTTGACCTGCACATCGTTTGTGCTATCTTGCCTGAAGTATATTCTAGGAGACGAAAATGTTTCAGTCAAATCCCACAGATGATGTCCAACGATTTTTCGATACCTATGGGGCTGTAAAAAGCCCCGTAGTCGGATCTTCCGTCATAATTGCGTCGGGATACGGCGCGAAGTACAAACGTAAAATCGTTATGCCGATTAGCGCACGGAATCACGCCAAAAGACTTATGCCAACGGCAACAACGCCAGAAGAAGAACGTGATCTCGTCCAAAAACTGCTTGGAATCTTCGAGCAAGAGTACAGCCGTGCGCTGGACATTGATGACACCCCTGGCATCTCTTGGGGAGCCGGTGGCAAGAAGGATGAGTTGGATTGTGTTGACGAGGCATGGAATGCAACTGTCTACCTCCTGTGGCTCCAGAACAAAAATCTTCTACAGTTCCACAAAGTCATGGAACCTATGTGGAAGTTCTCATTCACAAGATGGAATCACTACGCGGCTGTCCTTGAAGAAGCGGACAGGAATAAAACATTGTGGTGCATTGACGGGCAGTATGGTGACGTTCCTAAAATAGTCCGTTCAGATCGGTGGTACACGTAGCATGTCAAAATACTACAACCCGCAAGCGGGCGGAGACCATCGAATCCTACATGCGGTGGATGTTGTTTCCCAACTTAACGGAACAACTCTGAACCTTATGTCCAACCGTTCTCTACGCAAGTTCGGTCAGAACCCTGACTCAGACACCGGAGAATACGAGACCGTGTGGACGCTTGGTGACAATGAAACGTACCAAACCACCAATTCCATCGACACCATCTCAAGCTCCAATGCAGCCGACGATCAGGTCATCAGCCTCGCAGGCTTCACGATATCAGGGTCAGGCCTACTCACGCGGGTGGAACAGACAGTGACGCTCGACGGACAGAATAAGGTGCTTCTTTCCACGCCACTCGCTCGTGTAGAGCGAGGGTTTAATATTTCTGCGACTGACACACTTGGTGAAGTTTATGTCTATCGCGATACCACACTGACAGATGGCGTCCCTACTGATTTGACGATGGCACATCTACAGATCGAAGCACAATTTCAGCAGTCACAGAAATGTGCGTTAACAACGGCACAAGGTGAATACCTCTTCGTGATGTCTGCTGGTGTAGCTACGCTTGCAGGACTCACCGCTTCTTCGGATTTCTCCCTTGAGACGCGGTTGATTGATCCTCCTGGCCTCGTCTTTCGCAACAAACTGTTGATCTCTTCTGCCAATCCTGGTGGAGCCTCCTTCATCGAATTGAATCCTGTGTTGATAGTAGCTCCGAACACCGACGTACGCATGCGCTCTAAAAGCAGCGTCAACAACCAAAGCGTTACGGCGTTCATTTCCGGGTACTACATGAACATCAGCAACTACATTTCACCAGACGCATAAGGATCTTGTCATGACACTCGATGTTGCACTCCCCGCCACACAGAGCGACGCTTTCGGGCGCTTACGCGTCTCTTCGACTGACACCGTCTTCGACAGCAAGATGGTATCAGACGATCTTACGTTGTTCTGGGATGACGCTGAAGTTACGGGGACTGGAACAACATCCACGCATAACGTGAATCGCGCCGCTGTTGTTATGGGCGTCGCCCTCAACACCGCTGGCTTGCGCCGTCGTCAGACATTCCAACGGTTCAACTATCAGCCTGGGAAGTCTCAGTTGATTATGATGACCGGCGTTCTCCTTTCAACTGGTGGCGGCGCTGGAATATCCGCCAGCATGGGACTGTTTGATGACGATGACGGGATTTTTGCGTCGTCTGTTGATGGTGCGGTGCAGCTTACAATCAGGTCAAACGTCACAGGCACGCCAGTCGATACTACCGTAGCGCAGGCCGATTGGAACGGAGACAAGCTTGACGGCAGCGGTGTGTCTGGTGTTACTCTCGACGGAACCAAAGCTCAAATCCTATTCATCGACTTCGAATGGCTAGGCGTAGGAACGGTAAGGGTGGGATTTATCGTCGATGGCGTGTACATCGTTGCGCACAGGTTCCAGCACGCCAACATCATCAACTCAGTCTACATGTCAACGCCAAACCTTCCTCTCCGATATGAGTTGGAGAACGATGGGACAGGACCGGCGTCTGAGTTGGAGCACATTTGCTGCACGGTGATCTCTGAAGGCGGACAGGCATCTCGCGCCCAACTTCTTGCTGCCACGACAGGCGGCATCGGGATCACTCCCAGCAACCTCGCTGTGGCTGCGGCCATCGGCATAAGGCTGAAGACCAGCAACCTTGGAAAAACCGTCGATATCAACAACATTTCTGTTGTGAACGAAGGGAACACTCCTGGGTTTGAGTGGCGACTGTATTGGAATCCGACAGTGGCCGGAACGTTCACATACGCGGATGTTACGAACTCCGCTGTACAGGTGGCTATAGGAAACGCCGCAGGAACTAACACGCTAACGGGCGGCACGCTTGTTGCAGCAGGTGTGAGCACAGGGTCTAAGAACGCAGGCGTTGCTGAAACGGACATCACCAGTGCGTTGCGCCTCGGCGCGGCCATCGATGGGACACGAGACGAAATAGTTCTCGCCGTTGTGCCTTACGGCGCACAGGGGGAACTTGACGCAGCTCTTAATTGGAGTGAACGGACGTAATTCAATCAACAAAGTGAAATAGGAACAAAATGACATGCCTGACAAAAAGATCGACGTCCTCGACCACGGCCTCGTCCGACTCGTGGATTCAATGGGCAGTGACCTGTCCGTATCGCGGGCTGCGCGTGTTTCATATGACGCAGCGTGGCGCGCAGGGGAAGATGAAGGTTCTGATTCCAGACTTATCAACTATCTCTGGAAGCATGATCACACCTCGCCCTTCGAAGCCGTCACGTTCACGTTCGAAGTCAAAGCCCCTATCTTTGTCTTCCGCCAGTGGCACCGACACCGTACCTGGGCCTACAACGAACTGAGCGCACGATACCGGGAACTGCCGGAAGTGTTCTACGTTCCAAAGCCAGGGTCGATCGGAACCCAATCTGCCGACAACAAGCAGATGCGGGACATCGCGGGTGTGACCGACGACGAGCATGAACGCATGATGGCCATGGTCATCCGCGACAGCTGTGAAGGTGCTTTCGACACGTACCGGCACCTGATGGAACAAGGCGTCCCGCGCGAGCTTGCACGCGGCGTCCTACCGTTCAACACGTACTCGCACATGTTCGCGACGGTGAACCTGATGAACCTGTTCAGATTCGTCGGCCTTCGCTCACACGCTCACGCACAGCCGGAAATCCAAGTCTACGCCAATGCTATGCTCGAATTGGCAAAAGACGTTGCACCGGCTTCTGTGGCCGCTTTCCAGGCCAAGCGCTTGGAAACACACTTACGCGACGCGGCCTGGGCCTACATCAAGAACACGCCCAAGTCGCAGTTCTCTCAGGTCGAGATGCGCAAACAGCTGGAAGGCGTCAAGCTGTAAACAGACCGAGAACAAACCTCGTTCATTTCAAGATCCTACAAAAGCCCTGTTCACGCGGGGCTTTTTCTTTGCTATGTTCCACTCATGAGCTGCCAGGGTGGCGGCTCTTTTTTAGGAGACTACAATACATGAGCAGATTCATCAGCTTAACTATTGACGGAGTTGACTACTCCATTGACGCGTCCAAGATTGCGTATATATCTGATGTCGGAGGCAGCAACGTCGGCTTAACTTTCAACACAGATAGATTCTATCGTCCTCTCAGTGAAGGAGGTTCTATTTCATCTCGTTGGACAGCTCAAGACGGTGCAAACATCGGACCTCTTCTACAATTTGTAGGAAGGGCTGATTCCTTCATTGCCACACATGGAGCGGCGTTTGCGGCGGCAGGATATCCATTCTTCAGAATAACTGACAGAATGGTTACGTCACCAACTTCACAGGTCGTGAAATATTGCAACGCTGGTAATGTTGTTGCCGCATGGCTTGGAAGCCCTGGTGTGGTCACTTGTACTGTCAATGATGCGCCCCTCAATGATCTTGGAGGCGTCCAAGACGTAAGCTACGTTCTCCAAGGTGGTGAGACATTGGCAGATTTCGTCATAAGTATTTCCCCTGATGTCTCAGGTGGTGGTGCCTCTGCCGGTGTTCAAGTCATCAACTCTGGCGATGGCATGGTTGCTGTCAACAATGCGACTGGTCCGGTGGACATTGAAAACAGCGGTGCAGGCGACACGACGGTCAACACGACCGGCGATGCAGCTCTCCTGAATACTGGTGGTGGCGTGGTCACGGTCAACAACGGTGACAACGCGGCTGTCGAGAACTCAGGCACAGGCGACGTGACTGTCAACAACGCTTAAACCTTGCAAGCGTACGACATCAAAACCTAACAGAAGGCCGGTGCTTCACAGCGTCGGCCTTTTCTATTTTGACGAGTTGTATTGACAACATTAAATTTACGTGTTAACTGACATGCTGAAGCCGCGAGGGTCGTGGTTATAAAAACGGAGTTAGCATGCCTGACATTTTCTTTGCGACGAAAGAAGAAGCCCCAGAGGGACTTCGAGAAACATTGGTAGCGGACGGAGAGCGGTTCAAGATCAATGTGGTTCCCAACGCTAAACTGGTGGAATTTCGTGACAACAACACGAACCTGCTGAAAGAGCGTGACGTACTAAAGTCTACGGTCGATAAGCTTGCACCAGTCATCGGAGATGATCCTGACGCATTCTTGACGGAAGTGACTGAGCTTCGATCTACAGCGCAACTTGTTGCAGATGGTAAGCTCAAAGGGAATGAGACTATCCAGAAGGAAGTCGATACCCGCGTAGCCGCGATGGAGAAGAACTACCAAGATCAGCTGAAAGAAGCTGGTCAGAAGGTTCAGAACCTGACGGAATACAGTCAGACAATGACTGCAAAATATCAGAACAGTGTACGCGATCGCGAGATCACCAACGCAGTTCTGGCAACCGAGTCTGGAGCAAACCCGACCGCACTGCCCGACATCCTGTCGCGTGCCCAAGGAATTTTCCAGGTTCAAGAAGATGGTTCTCTCGTCGCCAAAGATGGCGAGACTGTAATTTATGGCGCGGATGGAACAGCTTCCATCACGCCAAATGAATGGCTTAACAAGTTGCTGGAAACAGCGCCTTATCTTGGTAAGTCGAGTGCCGGTGGCGGGGCTGCTGGTGAACGTGGTGATGCGAAGTTTGGTGGTCTGTCTGAAAAGGCATTCAGCGAATTGACTCCGCAAAAGCGCATGGCATTGCATCGTGAGCAGCTAAAGAAGCGGGCTTAAAAAACCCAACTCTCTGCGAGTGATGCAGTAGTTTAAACAACCCCGCTCGTAGGAGGGCACTGCACATGGCCATTACCCTGGTCGAAGCTTCCAAACTGAATCCTGGTGACGTCGTTCGAAACGCTGTCATCGAAATGTTCGCTCGTTCGAGCGACATCCTTCGCGTTATGCCGTTCGAAGATATCCCAGGTGGTTCGTACCACTACAATCAGGAAGGCTCGCTTCCAGGCGTTGCATTCCGTGGTGTCAACGAAGGCTATACGGAATCTGCTGGCGTCATCAATCCACAAGTCGAAGTTCTGCGCATTGCAGGCGGCGATCTGGACGTTGATAAAGCGATCCTGAAAATGCACGGCGACGGCGTCCGTAGCTCTCACGAGTCTATGAAGGTCAAAGCTCTGAGCCTCTTCTTGGCTAAGAAGATGATCAAAGGCGACTCCACCGCTGACGTCAAAGAATTCGACGGCCTGCAAAACCGGATCACCGGCTCGCAGCTCATCGAAGGCGAAGCCAATCAGACGGCAACGGATAGCGGTGGCCCGCTTTCATTGGGTTCACTTGATGCAGGCATCGACGCAGTCGATGATCCAACGCATTTGATCATGTCAAAGGCTATGCGACGTCTCTTGACGGCAGCTGCGCGTACGACAACTGTTGGTGGATTTATCAGCTACGACGTTGATGAGTTCGGCAAGAAAGTCACCATGTACAACGATCTGCCTATCTTGATCGCTGACCATGACGAAACGGGCGCACGTATCCTGGAGTTCAATGAAGCTTCGGGCCACGGCACACCGGGTAGTGTTTCTACAAGCATCTACACCGTCTCGTTTGGTGAGAACATGCTGACTGGTCTTCAGAATGGCATCATGGATGTCGAAGACCTCGGTGAAATCGATTCGAAGCCAGTCCTTCGGACTCGCGTCGATTGGTTGGTCGGTCTTGCAGCTCTGCATGGTCGTTCGGCTTCCCGCCTTCGTGGCATCACGAACGAAGCAGTCGCCGTATAAGGAAATTAGGTTGTGGCCTAGTCTTGGAGACAAGACGTTAGGACACAGCCTAACCTTTCTCAACACAAACCCTTTGATAGGAGAAAAATCTCATGGGTGTTAATGCAAGTGCCGTAAAATACGGCTTCGATACTGATGCTTCGGTTGAACTCCGGGACATCACTGACGGTGCGGAAACGCACGCAACTGGTGCAACGGTCACTGAAGCAGCTATCTCGCTCAACGAGCTTGATGCAGCCTATTGGCATGACAATGAAATCCCATATGGGGTTCTCGCTATCGCTGTGAACGTGTCAGCCGCATCAGACACCATCGGCGACGAAGTGTACGCGCTCGAACTGATCGTTGATGACGTCGTCACTGTCGATGACACGCCTACGGTTGTTGCCACTATGGCAGTTCCTCGCGGCGTTACTGGCATCTACTATATGTATGTAGACGCCCGTACAATCGAACTCGTCGATCAGGAAACATCTGGTACTGATAAGTGGATGGCCATTCGGACAACTTTCTCTGGTGCTACCAATCCGTCGATCACATACGGTGCATGGATCGCGAAATCCCTCCGCTAAGTCAGCGGACACGAAAATGAGAGCAGGGGAAACCCTGCTCTTTTTCCCTCACATAACATTCAAGGATGCCTGACATGTCGGTTACCCCTCCTGGCCTAAAATCGTGGCCTGCCTCTACTATCGGAAAAGCTACTTCACCTGAAATCGCCGGTGGTCACAGATCAAAAGGCCCCGGTTGGGTCAAGATGCGAATTCGCGGTGGTGATGTCATCGACGTTCACACAGATTCTATCCGAGACGTCATACGTCATCATGGCGGTGTGGTGGTCAACTCCAAAGGTAAGGATGCTTCAGCCGCTGTTGAAACACCTGAAGTCAGTGAAACTAATGGCAGCTCGCCAGTAGAGTTTGTTGAAACAGCTGAGGTCAAAGAGCCGAACGAGCTGGACGACCTTCGTGCTGAATACACGAAACGATCTGGCAAGGACTGGAATAAGCAGTGGGGCAAACGCGTCCTTGAGAACAAGATCAAAGACCTCGACCCGCAGCCGTCAGATAATCCCGGCGATATTGTCGAAACAGTTTCTCCTGTCGAAGGTGACGAATAGTCTCGCGACGACATAGACGAAGAGAGCCTCCGCCAAGTGCGGGGGCTTTTCTGTAATTGACCTCTCCGCGCGGGGCGCGTACTATGAATTCAGACCCACTAGGAGAACCGGATCATGGCCTTCACCTTCGTCGTCGAAGACGGCACAAATCTCGCCACTGCTACCAGCTACGTTTCTGTAGCTGCGGCGGACGACTACTTTGAAATCGACCGACCATTCACTGCGACGTGGACGGCGTTGTCCACTACCGAAAAAGAATATCGGTTGGCCTGGGCCACCCGCGTCCTTGATCAGAAGGTCAAGTGGAACGGCACCAAGGACACCGAAACGCAGGCACTCGAATGGCCGCGCGACAGTGTGTACGATCGCAACGGCGTTGCCATCGACGATGATGAGATTCCAGAACAACTGGCCGAGGCCACCTTCGAACTCGCGAAGTATCTCAACGCCGAAGATCCTATCTCAGGCGCAGGCGTGGACTTCATCTCAGAAATTGTTCTCGATGTTCTTGAGATCAAATACCAGGAAGGCACGAGCCAATCGTCTTTCCCGAACGTGCTCAACTCGCTGCTGCGCGGCCTCGGCCACTACCCGGTCCCAGGCACCTTCAGCTTCAATCGAATCAGCAAGGCGTAAGTTATGGGACTGACAGCAACACTTCGCTCTGCAATGGTCTCAGCCATTGCAGCGGCTGGCGACACCGCCACGGAGATCACGTATAACAGCGTGGTCCTCGGAACGTATGATGCTGCCACTGACACCATTCCTGAAACGCTGACCTCGACCACGTTCACGACCTTTGTCTATGCATTGACCGACGCTGAAGTGGATTGGTTCCAAGGCGACATTTCGATGCAAAAAGTCATCATCAATCCTGACGACATTGGCGTGACTCCGAAGGCCGAAGACCACATCACGATCGGTGGCGCTCGCTGGGACGTGGCAAGATGGAAAGCCTTCCCTGGCAACGTCGGCTACATCGTTTTCGTGAGGAAAACGTAATGTCTGTGAAATTTGCTGGTGTGTCTGCTGAGATGAAACGCATCAAAGCAGAGATCAAAGACCACACCAAAATCATCAAGCAGAAAGCAAGCATAGGCATTCAAGCTGGTGCTAGAGCTGCAATGGCTGCGACACCTGTGTTCTCGGGTGCGGCTGTCCGTAACTACCATCTTGGCGTGGGGACTGTACCGACGCGACAAGTGACGCCGGTTGGCGGACACATTCCTTGGCCAGCGCGTGACGGCATACCTGAAGACGCAAAGAACGAACGCCGACGCGGTGCGAACGAAGCTGCGGCGCTTGGCGCAATCTCTGGAAAACTTGCTGGTTTCGTTGCCATGAAGAAACTGCCCAAGATGCTTGTGTTGAAAAATACATCGGACATCGCAGGACTCATCGATAGTGGCAGCGCGCCGACGGCGTCCCGGTCACGTTATTCAGGCGGCGTGGGTATCCTCATGCAGCAAACAGTACGATCGGCTTCAGGAGGGACGCTCAAATGACGGGCATGGTAGATGTAGAAGACACACTGCGACAGCTGTTTGCCAGCTCGTTTGCGGCTGCACAGCCTACAGTCGGCGTGTACTACGAGAACCAGCCGCGCGACAACAACGATCGTGAGCATTGGATTCAGTTCAATATCATGATGGGAGAACTTCGACGCGCGGACATCGGCAGCAATAAAAACTTTCGCCAGATGGGTGCGGTCGTTGTCCAGGTCATGGCACCTGAGAACACCGGCACGCGCACGTCCAAAGGCATTGCTGACTCTGTGGTCGCCGTATTAACCGATCAGACACTTTCCATACCCGGTGGTGGACAAGTCGTGCTATATGGGGTAAACGTATCGAACCGAGGGGTTATCAATGGGTGGCATTCGTATGCTGTCCAGTGTGAATTCCGCGCCGACTATCAAATCATAAGATAAGGAGTTTCAACATGTGGAAAGATTTTGTAGATACCTTGGACGCCATTGCGCCTCGCGCGATGATCATCGCACTTGCCATCGGCGCACTGCTCGCGCTCGGGACTTTACCGGCTAAATCAAACGATGTGGTTGCTAGGGAAATTCCTACCACAATGCTCTGCATGTCTATCGCGCAATTTTTTCCTAAGCTGGGTTCATATGACGTGGACGTCGTTGCTGACGGAAAAGTTGATGATAGAAACCAAATGCAAATTGCGATCGAACGCAAAACAGGAATTTTTCATCTCTACATTATCAATCAAGACAACGATATAGCTTGTCTTTTGGGGCTTGGAGATAGCTTGACTATCCTGAAAGACAAGATTCGTATCCCGCTTCCACCTAAAAAAGCGAAGAAATTGGGTCCTAATGACCTCTAAGATTGACGTAGGCTTCGGTCTGTGTTAACGACAGTGTAGAAAACAAATGCTGCCGGGGGCAGTTGATAGGCAGTCCAGCCTGATCTCTCAACAGGAGCCCTCGTAATGACGTTGAATGCAGCCGAATCCAATCGCGTTGCCGTGTACTTTATTCCAGAAGTCACTTGGGGTGTTACCCCAACTTCTGGTGAAGTCCGGCTCGCGCGTATCACATCCTCTTCCATCGTGGCCTCGAAAGAAACCGAGACCTCTCAAGAAATTCGCGCTGACCGCATGGTCCCAAGCGTCATCGAAGTGTCTGCTGCGACGAGCGGCGACATCGAAGGCGAAATGAGCGCAGGCACGTACGACACCTTCTTCCAACAGTTCTTGCTTGGCGCATGGACAAAGGCGATGAAGCACTGGCGTATCAAAGGTACGTCCGTCACAATCACAGGCGTATCGGAAATCACGATTGCGGGTGTGGATTGGACTGACTACTTCACGTCTGGGCAGATCATCAAGCTCGAAGGTTTTGTCGAACCAGAAAACAATGGATACTTCACACTGAGCACAGGCACGCCGCCTGCATTCGGTACAGACACCGTATTGACTGTTGACGAAACATCCCTCGTCACTGTCGCTACAGGTCTCTCAAGTCACGTCGTAATGGATGCAGCAGACGTCATCGACGTAAGCTCTGCGATTGTGTTCGGATCGTCCAATGACGTTTCCGTAGTCACTTCGACAGCAGACATGGTGGTCGGACAAAAAGTCTACATGGAAGGCATGGACAAAGAGACTGGCACGATCACTACAGTCATCACGACTGATCCTGTTGATGGTGAAATCATTACGGTCAGCGACGGGACATCGACAATCGTGTATGAGCTTCACTCTGTTGAAGCTTCAGTCACGGCAGGCAACATATACGTCAACAACAACGCTGACGAAGCTACACTCGCAGGTCTCATCGAAGCGGCGATCAACGCACAGTTTGCAGCTGGAAACAGTAAGGTATCCGCTACCGTAGCTGGCCTTGTTGTGACGCTCCAGAATAACGCAACATCTGGCGGTTCGATCACCACTGACGTGCTGTCTACAGCTGTTGCAGTTGTTGACTTCACTGGTGGTGTTGCTGGTAACGCTGGGTTCTTTACTGTCGCTTCGATTGACAGCGCAACAGCTTTTACCGTTGAAGAAACACTCACTGCGGCAAGTGCTGGTCCGACTGTCGTCATCAAAGGTTCGCACTTGCGTAACCCTGGTACGGTCGCTGACATTACCAAGCAGTCGATGTCTATGCTGACCTCGTTCACCGACGTGACCAAGAAATTGATCCACGACGGTCTGCGTGTTTCAACATTCTCTTTGACCGTCGAAGCCGGTTCGCTTCTCTCTGCAACCTTTGGCTTCATGGGTTCTGAAACAGCTACGACGACAACGAATTCTGCGAAAGATCTCAGTGGCACAGGCTTTACGGTTCTGGATACGACGCCAACCGAAGTCATGAACGCGACGGACAACGTCGGCACTGTTTTGCATAACGGTGCTGCCCTGTCCACGAGCGTTATGTCGATTGAGCTTAGTGGTGACAACGCGCTGCGTGAGCAGAAAGCTGTTGGCAACAAGTTTGCTGCGGGCATTGGTTATGGGCGGTTCTCGATGGAAGGCGCGCTCACAGCGTACTTCCAAGACTTCACGCTCTACGATGCATTCATCAACCACACGACAGCATCGATCGAGTTCCCGATCACAGACGCGGATAACTATCACATGATTTTCCGCATCCCTTCTGTGAAGTTCACATCTGATCCGATCGCTCCCGGTGGTATCGATGAAGACATCATGGAGGAAATCGAGTTCACCGCACAGCGTGACGCTACGTTGAACACGATGATGATGATCGATCGGTTCTCTTCTATCCTGCCGTTCGCGGCAGCATAACGAATCTGGCATCTCCGTTAACCCCCACGGTAGCGCCAGTAAGGTCCAGTCGCGAAGTCAGGCGCGCGACTGGGCCACCTTTTTCTTCAACGCCTGACACAACATGGAAGCCTGACACATGACGAAAAAAGCTACTGACGAATTCAAATCCCCCTTGGCCGATGACGAAGACGGCGAAGGTATGGCACCTCTGTCCATTTTTGATATCTGCGAAACAGATACGCAAGCCGAAGAAAATGGCAAGTGGTTCAAGGACATCTTCAAAGACGAATCCAACATCGATCTAAAGCTGCGCCGACTGACTTCAAAAGAGTCTGTCAAGGTTCGCCGACGCTTGGACAAACAGTTCAAGGGCAAGCAGCAGCGCGATGGTACGTATGATGATGACACCGCAACGGCGATCATGGTCAAACAGATGGCGCACGCCGTCATTGTCGATTGGACAAACATACGCGATCGGGACAGAACGGAAATTCCATTCTCGCCGGAAGCCGCTGAAAAGCTGATGACGTTGTTGCCGACATTCCGTGATGTCGTTCTGGTCTATGCAAACGACATGGACAATTTCCGCATCACCGCATCGGATGAAGTTGAAAAAAACTAACAGAGGTGCTTGAATGGCAGCTGAAGAACAGCAAAAAGTTCAAGCACCTGGAAGCCTTCATCAAGCAAAAAGAAGCAGGCCTGCGTGTTCCTTTCTTGGACAACGTGCCTGAAATCCACCCGCACAACCGTTGGATCATGCGTGGGTACGAATTGCTGTCCTCTCAGCGGCTGAAAGACCAACAACGGCCACAACCTATCCAGATCTCCGAGATTGCCGCCTACGTGGCCTTCGTGGGGACTATGGACGAAGCGGACAGAGAAGACTTTATGCGTATCGTCTGTAAGCTGGACGGCATCACGATGGACTTCGTTCAGAGTCAAATCAATGCTGAAAACCGCAAACAGCGCACGAAATCTGGAAAAAAGGGCGGCAGATAAGGCATCTTGTCTTGCTGCCCTTTCCGTGATACGTTGGCCCACTTGTACCTACAACCATCTCGGGAAAAGCTGTGGCACTCGAACTCCAAATTGGCACTGCAAAGGCCCAGGCGAACCTCGCGGCGATTGAAAAATCCGTGAAGAGTCTGGAAGCACGCATGAAAGGCTTCAAAGGCGGTAACGTCAATGCAGCCATTGCGGGCATCAAGCCGATCCCTGGCACCGTCGCGGCCTCAGTAGGCAAGGTAGGTGCGGCCACCGACAAAGCGTCAGCTTCTGCTAAAAGAGCCACAGGTTCCTTCAAAGGCCTCAAGGGCGCTCTCGGCGGAGTTCGTAGCACTGCGGGCTTGCTGGCTGCCTCATTGAGCGCAGTAGGCATCACCAGCTTCGTTAAAGAAGCGTGGCAAATGAACAACGTGACGGACAGAGCCAAGGCCGTCTTCACAGATCTATCAGGTAGCGCCAAAGGCGCGGGCTCGCGTCTGGAATTCGTGAAGAAAACAGCCGCCGCTACAGCCACACCGATCAAGACGGCGATCAACAGTTACACCACGCTCTCGCAGAGTGCCGTTAAAATGGGCATCTCACAGGAAGATGTGGACAAAACATTCACTGACGTGGCCATCGCGTTCCGCTCGATCGGCTCAACTTCTGATCAAGCCAAGCGCGGCATGACCGCTGTCACGCAAGTCTTCTCCAAAGGCAAAGCGGGCGCGGAAGAGTTGCGTCAACAAATGGGTGAAATCGTTCCGATCATCCCAGCCATCGCACGTGCGTTGGACCGGACGCCTGCGCAGATTGAGAAAGCAATGTCATCCGGCACGCTGTCCGTTGAAGACTTCCGCAAAGGTATCGGCTTGCTGGCCAAAGAAGCTGGTCCGGTTCTCGAAATTATGATGGGCAAAGCCGCAGCGAAAGCCACGCTATTGTCCAACGCAGTTACGATCCTTGCGGGTAAGTTCGGTAACGCACTATTTACCGCGCTGATCCCGGTTATGGAAACACTTACTGGCGTCTTTCAAGGCATGGCAGGTGAGGTAGGTAAAACTGCGACAACCGCTCAACAAGTTGGCCAAGCGCTTGCTGCGGTCGGAGGATATATTGCTTCTGCTATGCCTCTCATCATTGCCCTTGCTGCGGCCTTTGCTGCTTACGGTGCAACGCTCGCTGTCGCTGGGATAATCAATTGGGGCATCGCCGTTGTGAGCACAGTCACACAAGCCGTGGGCGTCATGGGTGGACTTGTCGCTTCAGGCGTTCGAGTAGCTGCTGCCATGGTAGGAATCGGCACAGCATCAACCGGAGCCGCCGCAGGCACAACTCTCTTGGCTACAGCAACCCGCATACTCGGTGCTGCGTTTGCTTTCGCCAAAGCAGCTTTCCTTCCATTGCTCGCAGCGGTTGCAGCGGCAGGGGCAATCTATGCTGCCTACATGGTCGTGACCGGGCAGAGTGCAGAACTCTCCAAGCAGTTGGGCGAAGCTATCATCTGGATTGGTGAGCAGCTGGGCTTTACACGCGCAGAAGTTGTTGGAGGCATACAAGCTCTCGGTAAATGGGTCAGTGCCGTCTCAAAAAGCAACGCGATTACGCGTACTGCCGGTGCAGTGTATGACTACGTCAAGCAGAAACTCGCAGAAGCGCGTGAGATTATTCTTTCAACTGGCGTGGCAATGGGTGAAAAGCTCACGTCTGCATTCAAAATAGCAGCTTCCGTTGTCCGTGGCGTGTCAGACACCATCGTAGGCGCAGTGTCAGGCATAATTTCAGTTGTAAATAGGGCGATCAGCGCGTTGCGAAGTCTTGCGGGCATGCAAACCGGTGGTGGTGGTGGAAGCGGTAGCGGTCCAGGCGCAGCACAAGGTGGTATCATCGGAGCCAACGGGGGCTTCAGTGGTCCTCAAGTCAGTCTCGCAGGTCACAACTTCAAAGGCGCACCACGCTTCGCGAACGGCGGCACAACCGGATCAACCGGCGTCGGTGGCATCCCTGCGATACTTCACCCGAATGAAGCGGTCATCCCTCTACAGAACGGCAGCGTCCCTGTATCACTTTCTGGCGGAGACGCTGTGGCATCTGGTGGGACAACCGTGAACAACAACGTCACGACCGCAGCCGGTGGCGGATCTGGCAGCGGTGCTCGCGACATGGGTCGTGCGCTTCGGACAACTAACCAACTGATGAGCCGCATGGTTGATCGGATGCAGACGCTTATCAACTTGTCATCGGACCAGTTCCGCATGATCAATCTGCGCCTCACCAACATCGAAGACGTCGTCCGTCAAATCAACACGTCAACGCAGTTTATCGCTGCAATTGACTGGGACGCATTGACGGCTCCACCAGTGTCGGTATCTTCTGGAAGTTTCGGAAGCAGTTCGTTTTCTTCATCCTCTGGATCTTCTGGTTCGGGTTCTGATGCGAACATGCAGAATCAGTTCATCGCGGGAGCCATCAACAAGTCTGGTATTGGTTCAGCTCCACCTATTCAGTACCGCATGACCCTTCCAATTGGTCCAGCTGGTGGTGGTGCGGGTGCAGTTGGTCTCAAAGTGAATCCGAACTATGCCAAAGAAAAAGCCCAGTACGATCAAGATTTTGCTGAATATCAAGACTGGGTTGCGCGGACTGGTGCAGGTACACGCGGGTTCGCGGGTGGTACGCCAAACACATCACGTGAAGGACTTACTCCGGCTGATGGCGGCGGGATGCTCGCGCGTGTCCACAATAACGAAGCAATCATTCCGCTTCCCGATGGACGAAGTGTACCTGTTGTCATGAAGAACGTTGCCGACATGGGAGGCAGCAGCGGAAATAGTACGACACAAGTTGTTGTGCACATGACAGTCAACGCGAAAGATGCTACAAGCTTCAAGCGCAATGAAAACCAGATGATCCAAGACATGACGGTGAAGATGGAACGCGCTGCGAAGACGATTGGTGTACCGCAGTCGCCTGACTTGACTGCGAAGAAAGCAAGGGGGTAACAGATGGCGTCTGGTTTCGCATCTGACATTGGCTACATTCCAGGAGGATATCCAACCTCCTACGGATACACGAACTGTTCACCGGCTCCGCCTGTGCAGAAGTCTACGCCTGCCCAAATTACACCAGCCCAGCAAGCTGAAGCCAAGCCTTACGATCCGCTCACAGTCGGCGGAACGTCGGAGCTTTCTTTTGGCGGCTCAACTTATGGTGGGCCAATCCCGCTCGTGTTCGGCGCAGACAAGATCCAAGGCAACGTCATCTGGTCGAGCACCATCCGAACAGATTCGGTCGTGATCAATGACACGCTGACGTTCTACCGCTCGCTCGACTTCTGTCTGGCACTAGCTGAAGGACCGATCAACGAAGTCTTGCGGATCTGGCTGGGCGACAGGCTTATCTATGACGTCACAATGGACGTGGACGGCAGCAACATACCTGTTGCATCAAACGGATACGTCAACAGCCAGACTATCGACGTGACTGATCCTGACAGTCCGCTGAACGGCCTGGAAGCAATTGCAGAACGCACATCTATCAGCATCTTCAAAGGTGGTGAGGACCAGATTCCGTATGGCATCATGGCGGCATCTGAAGGCTTCATCAATACACCGGCCTACCGAGGCACCGCCTACATCATGTTCGAGAACTTCATCGTAAGTTCTTCGACAGTTCCGGTTATCCAAGTCGAGATTGCGGCAAACTCTTCGACGACATTGCCACGCACAACCACGACATCTGGCGGAACCGTTCTCACGACAGGTGATGATCGTTTCCTTGCTGTTGATGTCTTTGGCCGCAACATCTACTACAACGGTTCCGGCGCGGCTAGTGCACGAGGTTCGTTGTCGGTCGATTCAGGTACGCTTGATTTCCAGACTGAGTTCGAAATCCAACTAGCTACATGGACGCCACGCGGTGTTACCTGGAATGAAGGTGCGACACTACTGACGCCGAACGGCTACATCATCACACACGCGAACGTAGGCAACCCTGGTCATGTCGCGATACACAGCGTCTTCACTGGCGCGACAGTTGGCTACATCGGTTCAAACGGTGGCTTCGATATCAACGAAAACGGCTGGCCAGGGGTTATTGATGATGGATGCACTTGGCGCATGCCTGATGAATTCGGCATCCCTAGTGATTTCTGGGCATATACTGGACATTGGAGTAACGACATCGGGATCGCTTCCGTTTCTGATGATGGCTTCCCGCGCATGGGACCGTTCGCTGCAACCATGCCAAAGCGCATAAACTTCATCACGCATGTGGAGTTTACAGAACCAATGTACCAGCGGCATCAACTGTTTGCCGACGGCGCAGAAGCACGCGGGCATTTCCTTTTTTATGCGTCGAGTGGCACCACGGAAGTGGACTCGATCACTATAGGGCGCATCAAACTATCCCATAACAATCTTGGAACGTGGGACACTCTCGTGCCTCTTGACATGGGTTCAATTCCTACAGAAGAATTGAGCGGAGCTAATCGAGAACACACCGTATTCGACATAATGGTTGACCATGGTGACAAGACCCTTTTGATTATGATCCGTGCCGCTCCTTTTGACTGGATGGTGAAATACAATCCACGCACGAATCAGATCGTCTGGAAAACGCAAATCGAAGCGTACTCTTCTGGCAACTATGGGATGGCAGAGAGAGCGCGTCTTACTGGCAAGCGCTACGCGTACATTACACCGGATGACGCCGTACACTCTATCGATCTTGCATCAGGAGCTGTGGAAACGGTTGTGAATGATATCGTTCCTGACCAAGGGTTGGGAACTAACTCAGGTGGTGGTCACCAGTTCTACGATGACATCGAAGACTCGATCGTCTACTTCGGTCCAACAGACGCAGACCTTAATAAGGTTTGGGTTGGCCGAAACGGTCAAGTATCTTCGTCGCTTCAAACAGTGGTGAAGACTTTGCTCGATCGTGTCGGTGTGAACCGGGCGGACATCAACATCGCTGCGTTCAGCAACTTGACTATCCGTGGGTACACCGCAGGATCGGTCTCGTCGATTAGTAGCAGCTTCAGCGAATTGCGCAAAGCATTCACGTACGAAGTCATCGAGTCTAACGGCAAATTTCAATACGTCTCACGTGGCGGTGCGTCAGCTGACACGATTGAGAACGAGTATCTCGCTGACAGCGACGGGACCGGTGCATTCCTGCATGTCTCTCACGAAAGTGACATCGCTTCACTGCGTAAGATCAACTTGTCGTACCGTGATTTCAATCGCGAGTATTCCACGAACGTTCAATCTGTGTTCCATCCGAAGACAACCTCTCTCGGGTTTGACTCTGATGCTGCAATCGATGTGACTGTTCCGATCGTTCTCAATTCAACTGAGAGCAAGTACATCGCAGACAAGCTTCTGTATGCGAAGCGCGTTGGTGAAGAGATCTTCACATTCACCGCACCATTCCGTTATGCCGCGCTCGATCCAGGTGATGTCGTCACCGTCGAAGTCAACGCTGATGGCACGGACACCGTACTCTTGCGCCTGATCAACGTACGTGTTGGAGCAGACTATCGTATCGCATTCGAGGCGGTGTTGGAAGACATCGACATCTACAATGACGACCCTGCGCTGACGGGTTCCACTGGCCGGTTCAACGACAAGGTCTTCTTGCCGCCTGGACCATTCTTGCGTCCTGTCATTTTGCAGATCAGTGCGACACACCCTGATGACTACACTGAACTTGAGCCGCATCTGGCTCCTGTCTACTACACGTTCTTGAACGTCAATGGAGACACGACGTCACCTGCAAGCTATCCTGTCACGTTGTCGAACTTCGCTGATCCACCTGTTGCGGCCCCGTCTCCATTCGCTTATCCGACGTGGGGACAGTTGTTGGAAACACCACCTTACTACTCGGCAACGTCTACACCACAAGCTGACGGCGTTTTCACGGTCAAGATCGGGAATGAATCTGCTACGCATCCTTTGGCAAGCGTGTCGGCGCTCTCTGATTTGTACGATGACACCGACGGTGCGAAAAACTTGGCCATTCTCGGAGGTGAGATGTTCCAGTTTGCCACTGCGACTGATCTGGGAGACAACGTCTGGGAACTGTCTGGCCTAGTCAGAGGACGCTATGGTTCTGAAAACAGAGCGAACTCACACTTGATCGGAGAAACCTTTGTCCTGCTGCGTGACAACGCAGGTGCGTACGACAACTTCTCGATCGGGAAAAAGGATTTCTACATCGCGAACAACAGCGGCGCGCAGTCCTTCCAGATCTCTATAGACACCGGAAATCCTGGTCAACTTGATGCCGTCCTTCCTGTCATCTTGTGGCCTGTAGTTCCATACAATGTCGGTGCACTTGCCGTCACATACAGCGCGGGAGACTATACCGTCACGTGGGAAAATCGTAGTCGCTTTGACAACGATCTCAATGACGACGAAGCAGAATCTGAGACTATCGTACAGGACCAGATGGTTGAGCAGTATTACTGCATTGTTGCTGACACTGACAGAATCAATACGGACAATACGACAACCTTCCTTCGAAAAACGCTCGTTGGGGATACACGAACATTCACGTATACTGCCGCAGAGCAGACAGAAGACGGGTTTGACTCCGCTACTGATACCCTATATGTCTGGGCGTATCAGATTGGGGATGAAACTGGCGAATCTGCTCGTGATCCGATCTCTATCAATATAGGGCCGCAATAATGGTAACTCCAAATCTCGACATCACAGAAGTCCTTGAGAATCAGACAAACAAATATCTGACGATCAATGCTGCAATCGCGCGTCTTGAAGGCGCAGGACAAGGCGTCCACGTCGATTCAGCGGCTGGAACCGCCATCGTTCTGACGGCTGTGGAGTTCTACGAAAACGTCCTGCATCGCGTCTCAGGTGGATCAGCCGATTTCACGTTGACGACTTTGGGAGAGACGCCGACTGGCGCGGTCGCCACTGAGCGCTTCTTCATCGTGCAGAACTCTGATACCACATACGACTGTACTGTGCAGTCAGACGGTGCTGGAACAGATGTTGTTGTACCGCAGGGCGAGATTGTATTCTTGTACCAGACTGGCGACGACATCATCGACGTGTCGCCCACTGTTACAATTCCAGCAGCACCCACCATTCCCTATGACATGGCGTTCTATTTCAGTGGGACAGTTGATGCGGTCGATCAAGTCATTGCGCACATCGAAGTGGCGCGTACGATCACGATCCCTGATGATTTTTCCGGATCGCAAGCGTATATCGGGACGAATCCTGCTGCCACCTTCGTGTTTGATATCGCAAAGAACGGTACGGCAGTGGGTACATTATCCATCTCAACGGGTGGTGTTCCGACCTTCGCTACAACAGGTACGACTGTTACAATGGTAGCAGGAGATCGTTTGACTATTTCAGGCCCTGACCCTGTTGAAGCAACTGGTGCGGATATCGGAATCACCCTCGCCGCAACGGTGGATTAATCCTATGCCTTTGATAAACGTACTTGCTATGAGTCAAGTCGGCGGTGTTGGCGGACCTGCGGCTTTTGACCCTGTCGATCTGTTCTCCAGCGGAGAATCTGGTGTATACTTTGACGCCACCGACAAGACTTCTATTTTCAGCGCAGTTTTGGACAACAGCGGAAACTTCGATCCTGCTGTTGGCGGATCTGCGGGTGGAATTCTTGACAAATCCCAGATGGGTGCAGGTCAGACCGCTGCGGACTACATCTCAAACCAATCCAATCTTTTGTCTGATGGGGGCTTCGACGCGCCTGGATCATGGACGACCACTGCGGGCGTATCAGTCACAGGCAGCGCAGCTGTGTTCGATGGAACAACTGCAAGCGCAACGATCGAACAATCCGCTGTAACGTCTGCGAATAGTTGGTACTACGTAAAGGTAACGGTAGCGAACTATGTTGCAGGTGAGTTGCGTGTTGACGTCGGTTTAGCAAGTGATTTGACTGCCTTCGGCTGCGACAGTGACGGGGTACATGAATTTCTTACTTACGCGAATGTCGCGTCAGGTGATGGTGATTGTAATCTCGAATCGTCGGTCACACCGTTCGAAGGAGATGTGACCGGATTTGAAATTAAAATTCTCGAAGGAAGCCACGCTTTCGGTGAAGGGGCGTCCAATGCCATCACTGTCGAGCAGGACACCAACGGGAAAACCTATCTTGCGTTTGACAGCAATTCAGATTTCACACAGCGCACGGATGGCATCACATGGGCGGATGACATGGTGGCCACGTGGGCGTTTGCTCCTATAGGATCGACGTTCACGCAGTATTCTTCATCACTGTCATACACCGCATCAACCAACTGGTCTTTTGGTAACCCTGGTGGGTCAACGTATACACCGCGCATGCATACAAGCGGTGTAACCACAGCGTGGACGCACACTACTATTCAGACAGCCCTAAGCTTGTGGGAAGTTGTTTTCGATGATGTTGCGAACACTTTTGATGTGCATCTGGATGGCATAGAAGTGGCGACAAGCCAGACGCTCGGAGGCGGTTCTGGACTTGATGCTACAGGTGAATTGAAGTTGGGCGTATCTCAATCTGGTGGTGCGAATGAACTTCCTTGCGCGTGGTACGGTGCAGTCATATACGAAGGGACTGCGCCCGATACAGACTTGCGCGCGTGGGCGGATACTGCATGGGGAACGAGTGTTTCCTTTGAGCTTGGTGGCACAACCTTATTCCCTCTGACAGAGACAGGACATGTGTACGATATACAAGATCTTACAAGTTTGTTCACTGGACTTGATCAAGGTGCTGGAAGCTTCTCACCATCCACGACCACAGACGTTGCTAAGATTGCAGACAAAGCGGGCATCACAGGAACCTACGCTGACTACTTGACAGGTCTCACTGATGCACTGACGGATGGTGACATCACGTCGGACAGCTGGACTACGTCTTCAGGCATCGCCTACAATTCAGGAGCGTATGACTTCGACGGAACCAACGTGTCTGCATTACTCTCCCAGGCGAGCGTATTGACGGATGAGGCTTACTATGTCGTGACTGTTACGGTGTCTGCCTACACGTCGGGATCAGCGCGTATTCAGCTCGGCGGTGACGCAAACGCAAACTCCGATTATGACATTGATTCCGCCACTACATTCACGTTCTTCTACAAAGCACAGGATGGTGGGAGCAACACGTTCGCTATCGAGTCAAATTCAGGTGACACATTCATCGGAAGCATCGGTTCCGTTTCCGTCAAGGAAGTGTCTGGCGTCTACATGGGATCGACGACTGTTGGTACGTCGCCGACATTGTTGCAGCATGCAAACGATGGCTATTATCTTGAATTTGATGGCGGTGATTGGATGCGTCAACCCGATGACGTTCCACTCGGTGACGACATGATTGTTTCGTGCGCAGTAAACGCCGACGATGATGCTCAATGGACCGCTATCTGGTCTCTTGACACGACAACGGATATCCTTCTTGGCAATCAAGCCAGTGGCGGAACGTCTTTTGTCCCTGGTCTCCGCAACGCAACGGATACTGAATACACTGACGCAGGTGGTGATGACAACGGGATCAATGTCTGGGATGTCTACATTGACGAAACAAGCAATGAGTTCAGCATCGAAAAGAACGGCACAGAAGTTCTGGCCGCAACAACGCCTACGACAACTGTAGCACTTCACGCTACAGCAAACAGGCTTCGAATCGGGACTGATCCGTCTGAGACAAATCACTTGAGCATGGACTTTTATGGTCTGGTAATGTACGAAGGAACTGAGATCAACGTCTTGGCTCGGCGCGAGTTGGCTGACGCGGCCAAGACCCAAATGGATGAGTACAATTAAATGAGCATTGCAACATTCATCGAGACGCCACGGTTCCCGGAAGACGTCTCCTACGGGTCTGGTGGCGGTCCTGAGTTCAAGACCCACGTGTTCGAGGGCCATAGCGGCGTAGAGCAACGACAAGCCGCGTGGACCGTCTCACGAGCGCGCTACGACGTGTCTTATGGCATCCGTGATACCAGTGATATGGATACCGTGCGCGCGTTCTTCTACAACTGCGCGGGTAAGGCTTCAGGGTTCCGGTTCAAAGACTGGGCCGATTATACGCTGACGGCAGAGAACATCGGCACTGGTGACAGTATTTTGACTGCTTTCCAGATCACGAAGACCTATACGACTGGTTCAGAGACGTACGTGCGCAATATCACCAAGCCAATCTCAGGAATCGAAGTCTACGTGAATGCCGTGTTGCAGACAGAAGGCGGCGGCAACGACTATACGATCGACACGACGACTGGCATCATCACGTTCAATGCAGCACCCGGCGCATTCGCCATCACTGTCACTGGTGAGTTCGACGTTCCTGTCCGCTTTGATACAGACGTTTTGATGGCGAAGCATGAAGGATTCGACACGGAAGCTTGGAATTCTATTCCGCTCGTCGAGCTGCTTCTCACAACTTAATCTTGATATCACGAAATGTGATGTCAAGAGCAATGTTTCCTTGACCACCGATTGCCCCTCGCGCTAGAACAGAAGGTTCATGCCGCGAGCCTTCGCGTGCTTTAAAACAATCACATATAAAAATAGGATGCCCCGATGGCACACGCACTCGACCCTTACGCAGAGACGATTTTCAAACGCACATACGCCCGATGGGTTGAGTCAGAAAAGAGACGGGAATATTGGCCCGAAGCGATCAACCGATATCTAAGCTTCTTCAAAGATTACAATCAGGACAACTACGGATATACCGTACCCGGTGAATTCATCGAAATAGCTCGCGAAGCCATCGAAGGTCTCGATGTTATGCCATCAATGCGTGCGTTGATGACAGCTGGTCCCGCGCTCAAGCAAGTGGCCATGGCCAACTACAACTGTACAGCGCACGGCATTGACAGTGTCAAGGCGTTCACCGACCTTATGTACATCATGATGTGCGGTTCCGGCTCCGGGTTCTC
>Ga0316189_10000108_pt1 | contig 72736 bp, 65 predicted proteins | sample LowCovwburrow_MG_FD_204930 | JGI IMG/M metagenome (GOLD analysis project Ga0316189, IMG submission 204930) | Coastal sediment microbial communities from Maine, United States - Lowes Cove worm burrow | ecosystem: Environmental > Aquatic > Marine > Coastal > Sediment | place: USA: Maine...
CACGGAAAAATCCGTGACGGACAACGTTCGCCGGGCTACCACTGCTTTGTATGCACGCTTCGTTCGGACATGATGGGCTGGTCATCGGGCACTCCTCTGGATTCGGTACATGCTAGACTGTACCTAACTCCTTGAGTGCATGTCATTTTTCATGGCATCTGCAACAGCGTATGAACGAAGCACCTTACAAGCCATCCTGGCTCTCGGGGAAATGGAAGTAAGGAATTCGCAAGAGTGTAAAAAGATCTGGGTAAATGGGATTCTTATTAACCTAACCTGTTGAAAGGAATAACGAATGCCTATTGAGTAACTGCATGTATTGACAAACCTGCAGTTGGGGTTAGGCGTTTTACAACTCGCACTGTTCCCCCTGGTTTGCTACGAGCAGAAAAATTTGCACCGCTAAAGTTAAGAGTCGATCAACTCTTTACCTTCAAACCACGGTTGATCGACGGCTGTTCTATACGGATTACGGTCATTGATGTTGCGATATATTACTGCGCACTTTCGTTCATCGAGTCTTCGCTGATATAGGGGCCGCGCAGAAAACCATTTCCTGTGTTTTGAATCATGTTTGTATTGGCCAGTGCCGACACGGCCCGCACCCGATCGCTTGTGGTATCGATGATCTGATCGACGACAGCCGCGACAACCATTCCAATGAGTCCACCGCCACCGTCACCCGACCCCTCTTGCGCAAGCGCCGTACCTTCCCAAATAGTGGTTCCGGTTGCGACATCCACGAGACGGGCCCTGGCCTTCACAACGGTAGTGGAAGACAATACTATGTATTTCTGCCCCCAGTCCTCGATGGTGATATACAGTACTGCATCAGGGCCGAATACTTCAGCCAGTTTGTCCAGCGGCACGGCATTCATTTCATAAGGCGTCGGTAACCCGTTCTCCTTCATGTAGGAGTCAACCACGGCAACCGGATACACATAATAACCGGCTTCGGCCAGTGGCCGGGTGATGGTCGAAAGATAGATATAAGACGCATTCACCTCAACGGATTCATTGATCGGAGGCAGGACCAGAATCGACCTGGGCATGTGAGCCCGGAACAGGCTGTAATCATAGGAATCATTTGTTGATGCACAGCCGCTTAAAGCCAGAATTGCCACTACGGCCATGCAGCTCAAGTCGTACTTGTATCCGGACAGCATCAGTTATCCTCTCCTTTAGCATGAAGGCGCTGCAGAATACCCTCTACAAATACTTTTGATTCGGGAAATATTTCTCGCTCGATAGCGAATTCATTATAGGCAGCAGGTTCATTGCCTTGGATATAGTACATATAGCCAAGATGGGCATGTACGCCAGGAGGCGTGCGCAGATCCTCAGCCTGTTCCCGCTCAACATCGGCAGAAAGCTTTTCAACCTGCGCGCCTGGATCTGCCTCGCCGGGCCTGGCGTACATTTCGTAGATCAGTTGTTCGTAACTCCCCCAGTGATAAAGTGGCGGTTTATTTGACGCGCAGCCCGTGGACAGGAGGAGGGCAATTGCAAACAAAGCAGCTATTGGCCATTTGAAGCAGTTCACGACTATATGCCTCCGACTGGAGACCATTCCCGGCGCTCCAGTCCCTGAACCAGGTTGTTCACGACCTCAGTAATCGCCAGATTAAGAACCTTCCCGTTGAGGGTGGCGTCGTAGCCTGCAGTTCCGCCGAAACCGATAACTTCGCGGTTACTCAGTTCATACTCTCCCGCACCCTGGACAGAGTAAATGATGGTAGATGTTTTCACATCCACGACGTTAATTGCCACTTTTGCGTAGGCTACCTGTGTCTTGCCAGAACCGAGGATACCAAACAGCTGGCGATCGCCAGTTGTTCGCCGTCCGAATTCTGTTACGTCTCCGGTTATCGCAACCTGCGCACCCTGCAGGTTTTGTGTTTCCCCACGTAACTTCGCTTCCATGGCGATTTCCTTCATATTTGCACGATCGACTACGGTGAAGCGGTTGGTCTGTTGCAAATGGGTCTTGAGAATGGTTTTCGCCTGGTTGCCCAGTTGGTCCGGGCCATCGGAAAAAATACCGCGCATATAGCTTGAGCGGTTCTGAAACTTACCCACCACAAGCACATACTTTGTACCACTGTAGGATGTTCCATGACTGGCTACCGTTCCCGGCACCAGGGTGCGGTGGGATTCTTCTGTTGCGCAGCCTGCCATCAACAGCGTGAAAATAAGCAAAACGTTGCTCCACCATGATGCGTTGGCCTGGGTGTGCGGTATTTTCAACATCCTATGTCCTCTTAAACTGAAGTGAATCCAAATGGGTATAGTAACGATAGTCAGCGATCATATGTGGAATATGCTAGGGTCCAAAAACATCATTTCTTGATGCCTGCAGGGCTTCTTTATCCACCTGTTGTTTTTCATCGTAGGCCTTTTTCGCTTCAATCCATTCCAACTGATCTGTCTCTGACGCCCACTCCTCTGGCTCCATCCATACAACCACTTGATCTGGATACTTCTGCGCAGCACCTGAAGCCGCATCGATTATTATTCCTATAATGCATCCCTCTATGCAAAGAATTTAATCATCAATACAGAAATATTCTCCATGATGATTCGCAATTCATAGCCGCTAAAATAGTACCTAGAAACAATACGGTTACAACTTGAAACGGTTCAGAAACAGATCAGATCTATAGGTTGTTAATGGGCGATAACTCATGAAGCCCAGCATGAGGATGAAAGTATTCCTTTATCTCAGATACGGAACGCAGGAGTCATGAAAAGGACCGCAGTATTAGTAGCAGCACTGATGATCGATCTGCTGGCGACTCCGACAATTCAAGCCAGCGCTGACAATTCAGCCCAAACTGGTCAACGAGGGGGAGAAGCAGTTGCATGGCTTTGATAATCGCATCATCTCTCTGTACGCCCGGGGTATGACTACGCGGGATATTCAAGCTCACTTTTAAGATGCCTATGGTGTGCAAGTATCCGCGACCTTCATCTCTCAAGTCACCAATGCGGTCACGGAAGAAGTGACGGCCTGGCAGAATCTCCCGCTTGATAGCCTCTGGTCTACCTGGATGCCCTGGTGGTCCGTAGCCGGGCCTCAGGCGCGCTACAGAATAAATCGGTGTACCTGGGCGTTGGGTACCAATATGGACGGTGAGAAGGATCTGCTCGGGCTATGGATGGCGCAAACCGAGGGTGCCAAGTTCTGGCTGTCGGTGATGAGGGAACTGAAGAACCGTGGCCTCCAGGATATGTCTATTGCCTGCGTCGATGGACTGAAAGGCTTTCCTGAATCCATAGAGGCCGTCTATCAGAAAACCCAGGTTCAGCTGTGTATCGTCCATCGGGTGCGCCATTCCCTGCGCTACGTCCGGACGCACCGCCCTGTTCACGGGTTCCCCTCATGCGCTGGCGGCGGTTGCGAGAGAGGACAGCACCTTGTGGGTCATCCCTAAATCCAGCCTCTGTCAGCTGCTGGAGAATTCACCCGTCTTCCAACAGGTGCTGCACCGCTGGTTGCGCGAACCGGAGGTGGCCGAATATCTCGGAACGAGGCATGGTTTTGGGGACCAGGAGCTGAATCAATGGCTGGATCGGGCAGCAGCCAACCTGATCCAGCACGCCCGTATCTCGGAATCTGTTCCACTGGTTCGCAATCGAGACCGGTTTTGTGAACTCGGAGGTAAACTCCGACGTATACCCTGGCTGGCCCGTCTGGACTCCGCCGAAGTGGCAGCCCTGTCTGAACATCTCGTTTATCGACGATTTCGTCGGGGGGAAACCCTGTTTCACCAGGGTGATCCGGCGGACCGCCTTTTCATCCTGGAACACGGCCAGGTTTCATTGATCGACCCGCGCAAAAAGGCCCGTTTGCCGTTACAGCTAAAGTGTCGCGACGGGTTTGGCGCTATGGCTTTCCTTGCCGGTTGCCCCTATTCGGTGTCTGCCATCGCGACCAAAAAAAGTGCCGCCTGGCTGTTGCGCCGCGAAGACCTGCCACATCTGCTGGGACACTTTCCCGCATTCAGTCACCGTTTTGAAACCGCGCTAGAGGATTCCCTGTTTGCCAGCTATCTACAAGCAAAGCACGGATTAGCCAGGGAAAGGGTTCAGCGATGGCGTCGGCGCGCTGTAAAATCCCTGAAAAACGGCGAGCCGGCGCCTTCCATACTGGCCGGGGGCAATACCAGAGAACACCAAGACGTACCGGTGGCGATCTGGCTCGGTATCATGCTGGATGGTATTCCTGAATCCCTGTCAAGTTCGGTAGGCATGCGCCAGCAGGGCCTTAGTCGACGCCGCATTCTCCTGATGTGGACCTCCATCATGCTTCTGACCGGCATTGGTGCAGCCGCCGGCAATCACTTTATGACGTCTGCACCTCCCAATATTTTCGCCTTCCTCGAGGGGCTGGCCGCCGGTGCGATGCTGACCATGATTGCCCAAACCATGTTGCCGGAGGCCTATATAAAGGGGGGCTCCATCATCGGATTTTCGACCTTGATGGGTTTTCTCTGCGCCATCTATTTCACTACTCTGCATTGAATTTGGCGGCGATTGAAGTTTTCGGTTAACAAGTCCAGCGATGTGTCAGAAGCGTTCAATCGTCTTTCGCTTCTGATCGGATTGAGGGGTGACTTGATCTGTGTGGCCGAGAGCAGTGAATCGTGAATATGTGATATCGACAGTTGATCAGAGCGGCCTCTGCGTTCCGTTTCCCGGCCTTTACTACTGAAAAAGGGAGGCACATGGCCTTCCTTATTAACAACGGCAAGGCATCAATGTTTAATCATCGTCGTGACTGCCCTTTCCTTTTCCCTTGTGGTTGTCCTCGTGATCATCATCGTCGTCCTGGTCATCCTCGACCAGCAACATCGGACCGACCACACCGGTGATGGAATCACCGTAGAGGTTGTCCGCTGAATTGTCGGGATGCTGCGCGACCAGGGTCATATAGGAGTAATCGCCCACTTCGTGAATGTAGGGTGAGGTGGTTTCCGCACCCAGCGGTACGATCGAGATACGGGTTAGCTCATGGTGGTCCAGATCGAAGGACCAGACCATGTTGTTATCGTGCTTACCGTCCTCGCCAATGACCAAGCTGTTTGAATTCTCGATCATCGTGACGTTGTCAGGCTGGGCCATGATGTTGTTGTTCAGCGCGCATTCTTCCGGTGAGATCTCCCCCCCTGCGGTACCGCTGGCGAGGATGCTGTTCATGTTGATTGCCACCAGATCGCTCTTGATTTTCTTGCCGTCGGTATCACGCACCTCGGACATGGTGTCCATGCCATAGACGGCGCCGCAATAGTCGGCCTTGGAAACCCGGATATGATTGCCGGTCTCCACCGCACCGTTACCGTCCCGGTCGTCATAGTTGCGGACCGTATCATCCACTATTTCTTTCTCGGGATCGTTGGTATTGTCCAACATGCCGCGACCCACTTCCGATACGGCGATATAGGCCCGGTTGCGATTCTGGTCGAAGGTGAAGCCTTCCATCTTGCGGAATTCATAGGTAGCCCCCAGCAGGGCGGCATAGCGCCGGGAGTCCAGCCTGTCCATGCCGGATCTCAGCTCGATACATTCCCTGATTTCGTTGGTCGAGAGCTCGGTGCCGCCCAGGCAGATGCCATCTTCATCCCGGCCATACTCAACGAACATGTCCGAAAAGCTGATGCCTCGTTTGATCGCCGCTTAATCTGGTGGTCTTTGGCCTTACCCAGGTTGATCCAGTCGAGTTGGGCGGCGTCGCCGCCAAAGCCACTGGTCTGTTTCCAGATGGCGGCATACAGGGTTCCGCTTGACAGATCGCCTTCCTTGTCCGCAACGAACATGAACAGGGTGTCGTTGGTGCCCATGGAATCAACGAAATCGTCAGGACGATCAGCACTTTCCTTTGATTTATTCATTGCACAGATGATTCGGTTAAGATAACGAAGTTTTAAAACGCATTTTCCCGAGGATAAGTGATGAGCTGGAAGACCGCATATCGTTCGTTCTACTACCAGGGGGCGCCTGAGCCGGAAGCCCTCGAGCTGGCGTACGATGAAACGGTCATGCTGACCATCGATATACAGAACACCTACCTGGAGATCGCCGCAGATCCGGAAGAGCGCGCGCGCTGGGAACCTTTTCAGCGGCGGATGCGTGAAACGGTGATTCCCAATACCAGAGATCTGCAGGATCGATTTCGTGAGCGGGGGATGGATGTGCTCCACGCCCGGATCGCCTGTCTGCTCGAGGACGGTCGCGACCGGTCCCTCAGTCAGAAAAAACCGGGATGGAACTATCTGCTGCTGCCGAAGGATCACCATGACGCGCAGATAGTGCCCGAACTGGCGCCCAGGGAAGGGGAGATGGTTTTCACCAAAACCACGGACAGTGCCCTCACCGGGACCAATATGCGGCTGGTGCTGCAGAACATGGGGGTGAAGAACCTGGTGTTGACCGGTATCTTCACCGACCAGTGCGTTTCCTCAACAGTCCGTAGCCTGGCCGATGAGAGCTTTAACGTAATTGTGATCGAAGACTGCTGTGCGGCCGGCACCGATGAGCTGCACTACAGAGAGTTGGAGATTATCAACATGATCTACTGCCAGGTCCTCTCAAGCGAAGAACTGACCGAGATAATGGATCTGTAACTAATGTGGGGTCAGGTCAAGACCTGACCCCAGCCATGTGGATCTAGATCTTCGGGTTCTGGGCCAACACGTCGGCGGGCATATCGAGCACTTTCGACCGCTCGATAAATTGTTTGGCCAGCGATGCCTGTTCCTGCTTATATGCTTCGAGGTCACTCCAGGTGGAGGACGGGTCCAAAATGCCTGACGGGACATCGGGGCAACTGGTCGGTACATCGAAGCCGAACACCGGGTCCTGCATAAACTGGACACCGTTCAGTTTGCCATCCTGGATTGCCCGGACGATAGCGCGGGTCACCGGGATGTCGATACGCTTTCCTACCCCGTATTTCCCTCCCGTCCAGCCGGTATTGACCAGCCACACCGGGACATCGAACTGCTTGATCTTGTCCGTGAACAACTGGATGTACTCAGAATGGGGCCGCGGGAAAAAAGGTTCGCCGTAAAGGGCGCTGAATGCCGGCTCCGGTTCCTTGATGCCACGTTCGGTTCCGGCCACCTTGGCGGTGTATCCCATGCTGAAGTGATAGGCAGCCTGCAGCGGCGAGAGGCGGGCCACCGGCGGCAGCACGCCAAACGCGTCAGCGGTGAGAAAGATGATGCAGTCGGGATGTTTCGCCTGTCCGCTCTGGATGGCGTTCGAGATGGCATCGATGGAGAAGGAGGCCCGGCCGTTCTCTGTGTAGCCGCCATCGTCATAGTCGATATGGCGTGTGAGCGGGTCCCAGGCCACGTTTTCAACCGTCGTGCCGTGCCGTTCGGTGGCGTCATAGATCAGCGGCTCATCGCTGGGTGATAGATTAATGGTCTTAGCGTAGCATCCGCCTTCAAAGTTAAACACGCCCTGGTCGCTCCAGCCGTGTTCGTCATCGCCGAGAAACAAGCGCTCCGGATCCATCGAAAGCGTCGTCTTGCCGGTACCGGAGAGCCCGAAAAAGACGGTGACTACGCCGTCATGGCCGACGTTGACCGAGGCGTGCATAGGCATGACACCCTGCTTCGGCAGAAGATAGTTCAAGACCGTGAATACCGATTTCTTTATTTCGCCCGCGTACCCGGTACCGCCGACTACGATGAGCTTTCTACTGATATCCACCAGGATGAAGTCGTTGGAGCGCAGCCCGCACTGCTGGGCGGTGGGTTCGTCGAGGCTCATGTGGGGCGCTGCGAGAATATTCCATTCGGGCTCGAACGAAGCCAGTTCGTTTTCCTCTGGGAGAATGAACATATTCCGCACGAACACCGCCTGCCAGGCGGCGGTGCCGATGAATCTTACCGGGATCCGATAGCGCTCGTCAGCCCCGGCATAGAGATCCTGTACGTAGGCCGTGTAGGCCCTAAAGTACTGCCGCACCCGGGACAGGATCGCATCGAAGTTGCTTACCGAAATAGGTTGATTGATCTGGTTCCAGGAGACGCTGTCTCTGGTCAGGTCGTCCTGCACCATAAACCGGTCTTTGGGGGAACGCCCGGTATGGCCCGTGCGCACGGTCAATGCGAGGTTGTGCAACAGATGCCCCTCATTATTCTTGATCGACTGCTCAATCAGCTTCGGCGTTGGCCATCGAGAACAGATCACGTCTGGATGAAGCTCAAGGTAGTCAAGATTCGTGATGGTCATTGTTTTCCCCTGTACGGTTTAATCTATGGAGCGATTCGAAACGGTAATCAGTATCTGTTGGACACCGCGCCCGGTGCGCCTTGTTTGGTTGAAATATTCCGGAAGCCGATAGCTATCCGCACAACTGCTTTCAGGCCGTTGAGCGCCAAGCGCAAAGTCGCCATTGTATACCAAGCGGCTAGGTCGCATTAATACAGTTAACTGGTCGGAAATTCGGGGTATGCGTCGAATGGGCCCAAGCAAAAGATAGTCGGGAAGTGCACCATTTCAGTCAGAGTACGCCCCCGAGGCTGCAGAGATCAGCGCGATTCCTCCCGGTGCGACAAATGCTGCATTGGGGGATTGTAGAGACCGAGGATGTATTGATCATCCAGTTCCATGCCGAGGATCCGTGGTACGCCATTGCTCATTTTTCCCTCGAGATGGGACGCAAAGGCAGTCTCCTTAGGTACTTCCACGAAGTGTGCCGGCCGGTAAATACGAATCGGGTAGCCGTATGGCATGGGCGGCGGGGGATTGTATCCCTCTATCTGCTTGGCCAGTGATACCTCAAGCTGGAATTCAGCGACGTGTTTTCCAACCATCTCTTCTACTTTCTGTTGATACGACATAACAGAGTCAACCCACTTCGTTACTACTAAATTACTAAGGAATCTCGAGGTTTATTCCTCATTCCGGACCAAGCGCAGCGTAGATCCAGAGCACTGGTGCCAGGACGCACCGTTTACGAACCAAAGGACGGAATCCATCTTAACGTAATCAATTAAACTACTGGATCCCAACCTGCGCCGGGATGACGGAGTACGAACAAACCAAGTGTTCCTTAACTTTGACTCGGAGTATATCAGGAAATACTTATCGTTTCATTGACGGATTAATTTGGGGCTAAAAGCCCCCGCCGGTGCGGAAGCCACCCCCTCCACGGCCGGAGCCACCGCCTCTGCGGCCGAAACCGCCTCCGCCACGACCCATTCTACCGATTAGGTCGCCCAGATCCGGCAGATCACCGAGGCCGCCACCCCAGACGGTGCCACGACCAAAGCCGCCGGAGCCGAATGTCGGATTCGAGCGATGGGACTGATAGCGCTGCTGTTCCTGCAATACCTTCCATAGCATCTTTCTATCGAGCATACCGTTCAGAAACTGGCCCAGCATCATCGCGATCAGGCTGCCGTTGGCGAAGGTCGACCCCGAACGGTCGTAGCGCTGGCGCTTGAATTCCACCCGCAGCGTCTCGAGTTCGCTCAGGCGTTTATGGTGTTGAGCGATGGTTTCACGCAGACCCTCCATCGAGGCTTCGATCTGTCGGTGTTCGTCTTCGCGCTGCAGCAGGCGGCTGACGATCAGATCGTCCTCCGGAAATGGTGTGTTCAGGGCGGCGTGGCGCAGTTCCATCAGGTCGTCGCGCTGGAACTCGGCTGCCAGGAACTGTACTGCCTTGTGGCTGTACTCGTCATCACCGGTTGCGAACGCGGCCTTGCGCTGCAACAGCGTCTGCTGCTCGGCCTCGGCCTGTTCGATCCGCTGATCAATGGCGTCGAGCCGGGTCTGCTCCTCGGCCAGGCGCTGCTTCAGCGCCGGGACTCCATCAGACTCCAGGGCCTCGGTGTCGGCCTGTTGCAGCGCCTGGAACTCCTTTTCGGCAGCGGCCTTGAGGCGCTCGGCGTGTTCGCCCAGACGCGCCGGAATCACATTCAATCGGTCATAGTTGGCGCGGGCGTCGGCAAATCCGATCAGCTTGGCTACCCTGGAGTCCAGCCAGCGGATCAACCCCTTGGCCTGGTATTCAGGCAGCCCGTAGTGGTGTTCCCAGAGGTACATAAAGAGCGGGTCGTTGCGGTAGGATTCCCCCTTCTGCTCTCGCTCCTGTTCGCTGCGGGCAGCCTTCTCCTGGGCATGCATCGCCTGGCGCTCGGCCAGTTCTGCCTGCTCCCGCAGAGTCCGGTAAGCGGAGTCCGCCTCCAGTCTCTCCTGGGTCTGGGCCTCGGCAGTGTCAACGGTCTCGGCAGCGGCATCCACCTGTAGTGACTGAGCGTCGCGTTCAGTCTCCAGTGCCTGGTGGGCCGCATCGGAGTCCTGGATCTGCCCCAGCAGTCCCTGCAACGCCTCCCCACGCTGATCAAGCAGCGCGACCACCTGCTGGTCTGCCTGGTCGAGGTGGCGGACCAGTTCGCCGTCAGAGAGCAGATCCAGCCGGACCCGGGCCAGCTCTCTGAAGTCGTCGGTGCGGCTCTGCTGTTGATCGACGAGGGTCTTGTTGACCGAATCAATCTGGGCCTCGACCGCATGGATTTTGCTGTGTGTTTCGCTCAGCGCTTGGTCGATGGAAGCCAGGGTCTGCCTGCCTGTGATCATTCTCTCTACCATTCGGTGATTGCCCCGCCGGTGGTCTGCATCTCATATTGGGGTAGCAGGTAGCCGCGGCTCTTGTAACCGAAGCGGTCGCGCTCGATGATGCCGTCATCCTTTTTGTCGTCGGCGATCTTGGAGAAGGTTTGCTGATCGACGCGCAGGGCCCAGGTATCCACCTGTTCCACCTTGTTTGTCTCCTCGTTTTCGATCGGCACCCGAAGCTGTTTGCCCGATGGGGCTATGGCCTCGACGATGATGTAATAGTTGCGCGTGTTGGTGTTGATGTCCGGCACCCGCCACACGCCGCTGCGCTCTCCCGGGCGATTGACGATACGCACGGTATACTCCTGCTCAAGCCTTATCCGCAGGTTTTCCAGCGCGGTGAGGGCCTCTTTCGCCCCGTCGCTGTCCTCGTTGCGAAGGGCGGTGTTGCCGGCATTCAGGACCTGCTTGGCCGACTCCAGCGCTTTGTCGGTGCTGGCCAGTTCCACCACCTCGGCGTGCAGGCGGGTCAGTTTTTCCGGCAGATCCGCATCGGGTGCGACGAAGGCGAAGTAATTGACGAACCAGGCGATGATCGGAACGATCACACCTGCCATTACCCATTTGCCCCATTTCCGGCGACTGACATAAAGGCGTGCGAGCCGGGTCCGCAATCCCTTCGTGGGCGGCTGATAGGTGAAGCGCTCTTCCTTGAGCGCAGCTACGCCCTGCTCGATGACGTGATCCGGTACCTCGATGCCCTGGGCTGTGTAGATCCGGCGCAGGCGCTGCTTTAAATCATCTTCGCGGCCGGACTCATCAAGCTCTTTTTTGACCAGACGCTCCCGCCGGCGCAAGGTATCCACCACATCCATGGCCAGCATGATGTCATCGAGGGGCGGTTTTTCCCTGTCTTTGGCGGAAGTCCCGAGTGGAATCGACGGGGAGGGAAGATCTGTGCTCATTGCTGGAGATCCACCTCCAATCCCTTGCCCTCTTCGGCCAGGCGTGCCAGATTGCGTTTGCCTTCCTCCACCGCATCGCGGATCTCCTTGGCATTCTGAGTGCTCTGCTTGCGCATCTCTTCAATGATCTGGTGGGATCTGGTCTGCCAGCTAACGACCGAGTCCACCAGTTTTTTCACCGACTCCGCACGGATAGTAGGGCCGTAGCCGGCCCTGACCGCGGCCTCCTGGACCTTGACCCCGATGTCTGCCAGGACCTCGAGTGATTGGCCCATCCCCTCCTTCATCGCCTCAACTGTCTGGGTCCCCTCGTGTAGGCCGAACATGCCGGTAAAGGAGGCTGAGAGGGCGGTCAGGACCACCTCGTTGGTGCTGAAAAAGCTGACTGCCTGGGCGTAGACCCGCTCCTTGGCGTTGGTGGTCTGCAGCAGGCGGGCCATCACCACCTCGGAGGTGTTGTAGCTCACGGTCAGATTGTCCGACAGGTCTTTGGCGATCTGGTAACGCTTATCCTCGTTCTGCAGGGCGCGGACCATCTGGTCACGCTCCATCTCCACCATGGCTCGCTCGGCAGGTTCTTCGTTGGAGCTGGCTTCGACGGCTCTCATAGCCTCGTTCAGCTTACCTTTGGCCTGGTCCAGCCTGCCTTCGGCTGTTTTGAGAACTTCCAGCGCCAGCACCTCCGACTGCTTCAATGCACCCCGGAAGTCCTGGTAAGCCTCCAGGATCTTCTGTTCACGCTGGATCTGGTCCTGGGTGGAGTCGGTTACCTCGAGATAGGTCTCCTTGATTTTATCGAAACGAGAGGCGATGTCGCCCCGGGTAACCTTCATCCAGACGTTGCCGATACGCTCGAAGGTGTCCAGTTTACCGTCCTCGACCTGATCTACCATGGTTTTGGCGTCGTCACGGATACTGTTGAAGCCGTTGGTGATCTCCTCGTACCGCTCGCCGATCTCCATTGCCTGGATCTGTTCACGGACCACATCGTTGAACAAAGATGACTGATTCAGTGTTTGGGCAATGGCAGTGACCCGGGTCTCGTCGAGTTCTGAAATCTGGTTTAACAGGGCGATGATTGGCTCTGCCTGGGTCTTGTCGCCTTCCGGTAACAGACCGAGGTCGTGCAGGCCGTTCATGGCCTTGTCGAGGTACTGCATCGGAAAAGCGCTGATGGTCATTGGTTGCTCCTGTGGCAGGTGTAATTTGTCTGTTCTGCCCGCGTTGATGTGCCGGTAATAAGGATAGAACTTGAAGGGTATCGAATCAGCCTTTGCGTCACAATCAAAAAAAGGTACCGCGCGAAATCCCTTCTGAGGAAATGTTCCATAGAGATGGGTCAGGAGAAAGGAAGCCAGTTAATAATGTTGACACTGGATCGATTGTTTCGATTTTCTGCCCAATGCGTCAGAAGATTTTACAGCCGCAGTTTACGAATAACTCAGTTTGTATATAAGTCCCTAAATTGTAACAAGTTAATTTATTGGCATATATCGTGCGACTACGTTTTAACTATTGAGGTTTTTTTGTATTCTTATAGTTCCCTTAATGATGACCGGAATTTATTTTCCACGTCTGATTGAGGCAGAGAGAATTTGGGGATGTACAGATGGGCGATTCACAACTAGGGTGGTTTCAGGATCGCCGTTCGGCGCAGCGGAAGAACACCACACTGAGGGTATATATATCAGGTGAGCAATGGACGGGCAGAGGCACAGCCCGCGATGTAAGCCGTAACGGGGTATTCGTCGAAACCGACCTTAGGGGAACGAAGCTTGGAACGCTAATCGATCTCACTTTCGTGTTGCGAAAGCTTGAATTCATCAAGCTGTTTCGATACTCAGCAGTGGTAGTCAGAAACGCTAACGGTGGTTTGGGTTTGAAGTTTTGTTGGGCTCCTCGGTTGGATCGATTGACCAAACAGGACCCTGTCCACTAATCCCTCCCCCCTGCGAGGCTTCAGAGATTGGGTGTAAGCCTTTTGGCTGCACCCGTGATCTCTACCACCTGCGGAGGGGCCTTCAGATCACCTCAACAGCGCGAACTCGACCACTAATTCTGGTTATGGCGGGAAAACACGGAGGTTTCTCCCTGTTTGTCGAAGGTGACGACTTCGTAGGGGTCGCTGCGTGGTCCTTCCATTCCAGGTGAACCCATTGGCATGCCGGGGGCGGACAGTCCGGTTACGGCAGGCCGTTCCTTCAGCAACCGTTTAATATCCGACGCCGGCACGTGACCTTCGATGACATAGCCGTCGATCTTTGCCGTGTGGCAGGAGGCATATTCGGGTTTTACGCCGCTCATCGATTTGATCATGCCCATATCGTTCAGATCAGTGGTTTTCACCTCAAATCCGTTGCCACGGAGATGCTCCACCCACTTGGAACAGCAACCGCAGGTGGGACTTTTGTAGACCGTGATTTCGGGCAACGGACTGCCGTCGGCCCATGCGTGAAAGACGATCGTCGACAGAAAAAGGGTTGGCAGCAAGTAGGATAGCTTGGTGAGTCTTTGTACTAAACGCATTTTTTTCTCCAGAAGAAAAGCAATTCGTATAACCCGGTGTCGAAATCCTCTAAAGGCAATGAAGCAGGAATCTACCGCTGGATCCCATGGACCCGGGTACAACCAGTATTTGATATACAAGGTACGCTCAGGCAGGCGGGGGTCGTTGCGCAACCGGTGGACGATGATCGCTAGATAGAATGGGCGCCAATTCGTAAAACGTCTGAGCTGGCAGCCCGGACAGGGGCAGTCTGCCTGAGGGGAGTAGGGAAACGCCGGTACAGCCATCACAGGATTCGTCACAGCAATCCATTTTGGCCTGCGCGGCTGCAGATTGCTGGCACTGGGGGCAAGCTACCGACTGTGCCTGACCGCAGTCATGCTCCATCACGATATCCTGCATCGTTCCATGATCCATCTGCGGTTTACCGGCGATACCGAGCCGCAGGGGCAGGAGGGCAATGCAAAGGACAATCAACAGAGTCAGCAGGCGGTTAATCCGAGTCTGCAACATACACCTAGAGTATCCTGGTCGTCGGAGGTGTCAAGCAATATCGAGAGCAGTAAGTTCTCAAGAGAAGCGCCCTAAATCCTCTCAAACCTAACGGGAATAGATCGTGAAGGATGCTGGCGCCCTGTTTTTTGCCTGTTACACTTTAGGGTACTTCGAAAAGCCCCTTCTATGGGAATTTTCGAAGCGGCGATCGAAAAGCGTGATTTCCGGCTGCCTTCATTTTCATGCGCTTATGCGCACGAAAATAGTGGTGCGTTCCCGCACCACAATGGCACCTTGAATTTTGCGAAGAGCCCTTTATTCAGTTCGCGCTGGACCTCTGGGCTTCGCCTGACCCTGTGTCTTTACACCACATTCCGTTTCGAAATTGGTTGTATTTGAGGATCGGAAACCCAAACCCTGAATTGTCTTTATCCGACCGATGAACAGAGAAATACTCGTCAATGTCAGACAGCTCGTTCGCACCTACCGCGAGGGGAATAGCGAACGTGCTGTGTTGAACCGGTTGGATCTGCAGGTGGAGCGGGGTGAGTGCGTCGCGCTGCTCGGGCGCAGTGGCTGCGGTAAGTCTACCCTGCTGAATCTACTTGCGGGGATCGATCTGCCCGATGCGGGGGAGATCGTGATCGGGCAGCACCCGCTGCACGCCCTCTCTGAACGTGACCGCACTCTTTTTCGGCGCCGCCATATCGGGTTTGTCTACCAGTTCTTTAATCTGATCCCCACCCTGACCGTAGCCGAAAATATCGGTCTGCCGTTGGCCTTGAACGGTAGTCTGCAACAAGACATCGATCGTCGGGTGAACCATTTGCTGAATGAAATCGGATTGCTGGGAAGGGAGGGGGATTTCCCGGACCGGCTATCCGGCGGTGAACAACAGCGGGTGGCGGTAGCGCGGTCTTTGATTCACCAACCGGCGTTGATATTGGCCGATGAGCCGACAGGCAATCTGGATGCGGAGACCGGAGCTCATGTGCTGAAACTGTTGGCCGCTCTGTCACGCACCCACAGCGGAAGTCTGCTGATTGTTACCCACAGCCTGGCGGTGGCGGATTCGGCGGATCGGGTTCTCACTCTGAAGGATGGGCGTCTCAGCCAGGCCCGGGAACAGGTCGCATGGTGACCACCTGCCTCTGGCGGATCGGGTGGCGGCATCTGGTTCGGCACAGGTGGCAGTCCGCGCTGTCCATTCTCGGTATCGCACTCGGCGTGGCCGTGGTGATGGCGGTAGATCTTGCCAGTGGCACTGCCGCTCGCTCCTTTGAGCTCTCCATGCAGCGGCTGAGCGGCCAGACTACCCATCAAATATTGGCCGGCCCGAACGGTATGCCAGAGCACCACTATACCGAGCTTCGTATTCACCGGGGTCTGCGACGCAGTGCCCCGGTGGTCGAGGGGGCGGTGCGGTTGCGGGGAGAGAGCTTCACCCTGTTAGGGCTGGATCCCCTGGCGGAGAGGCCTTTTCGAAATCTGGTTCCCGGCACCGATGGCACAGAGATTCGTGCCCTGCTGACCCATGGGAATACCTTGTTCATGCCTGCCGTGAGTGCGCACAGGCTGGGGTTCTCGGTGGGTGATCGAATTCGACTGGAAGCGGCAGGAGAGGAGACAGCACTGGATGTCCTTGGCCTATTGGGGGACCAGCACAACGCCGCATTGGATGGATTGTTGGTCACTGACATCGCCACGGCCCAGGAGCTGCTGGGTCGTATAGGCCGGCTGGATCGAATCGATCTCATTCTGGATGAAACGGAAGTCGAGGCGGTGTCCGAGTGGCTCCCTGACGGAACCCGGCTGGTAACACCCGGAAATCGCACTGCCGCCAGGGCCCGGATGAGCGCGGCCTTTATCACGAATCTGCAGGCGATGAGTCTACTTGCCCTGCTGGTCGGCGGGTATCTGATCTATAACGCCATGGCATTCTCGGTACTGCAGCGACGTTCTCTGCTGGGGATGTTGCGGATCCTCGGGGTTACCCGTTTGGAGCTGTTTCGACTGTTGGTGCTGGAGGTGTTACTGATCGGGGTTGTGGGGACCCTGTCGGGTATGCTGCTTGGTGTGTTACTGGGGCAGGGGTTGATACAGCTGGTTACACAGACTATCAATGATCTTTATTTTCCACTCAAGGTCTCCCGGTTGCTGATCCTGCCCGCCGCCGTAGTGAAAGCCTTGGTTTTGGGGATCGCAACCGCGCTGGTGGCCGCGCTGATTCCTGCGCTGGAGGCGGCGCGATCCACGCCGGTGACGTCGATTCGCCGCTCCAGTATCGAGATTCGAACCCATCGTGCTTTGCCCTGGCTAGTGGCGGCGGGGCTGTGTTCCATGGCGAGTGGATTGGTGTTGATCTGGGCGTCGGGGCAGAGTCTCGAACAAGGATTCGTGGCGCTGTTTCTCATTGTTCTCGGTTATACGCTGTTGTTACCTGCCGCTGTGTTGAAGCTCTCCGGGATGCTGTTGCCCTTGCTGAAAAGGAGTTTCGGTACGGTGGGGCTGCTGGCGGCGCGGGGTATCAGTGCCGCTTTGAGTCGCACCGGGATGGCCGTTGCTGCCCTCAGCCTGGCGGTCGCAGCGACAGTGGGGATGGGGATCATGATCGCCAGTTTTCGTGCGACTGTCGCCGATTGGCTGGAGCAGACCCTGCAGGGTGATCTCTATATCTCGATTCCATCCCGCGATTCGGAACGGGCCGCGACGTCTTTGCCACCAGAAACAGCGGCTCGTCTGCGGACCATTTCCGGCATCCGGGAGCTCAGCCTGGGGCGCAGAGTGCAGGTGGAAGCAGTGACGGGTCCCGTGAACCTGCTTGCTATTGATACGGCGTCTGTCAGCTATCGTGGATTTCGTTTCAAGGGGGCGACAGTCAAGGGGCTGTGGCGACGCTTCAACGACGGAGAGGTGATACTGGTATCCGAGCCTTACGCCTACCACCATCGGCTCGAGATAGGTGACGAACTCAAGCTGCTCACAGCAGCCGGTATGCGCGGTTTTAGCGTGGGAGGCGTTTTCTTCGACTATGGATCCGATCGGGGCATGCTGGTGCTGGATAAAAGTATTTACAGCAACCTTTGGCAAGACCCATCGGTAGCCGCGATCGGCGTCTATCTCGAGTCCGACGCGGCAGCCGACCGGGTGTCGACCGAGATCAGGCAGCTCCTCGGGGGACTGGATTCCCGAATAAAGGTGAGGGCCAATCGGGAGATCCTGGAACAGTCGCTGCAGATTTTCGATCGCACCTTTACTATCACCCGGGTGCTTCGCCTTCTGGTTGTACTGGTCGCTTTCGTCGGCATCCTCAGTGCGTTCATGGCGTTGCAGCTCGAACGGCGCAGGGAATACGCCATTCTGCGGGCCGCGGGTCTGACGCCGGGTCAGCAGTTGCAGCTGGTCGGTCTGCAGACGGGTATGCTGGGCGCAATGGCGGGGCTGCTCTCCCTGCCGCTTGGCTGGCTGATGGCGGAGGTGTTGATAGGTGTGATCAATATGCGTGCCTTTGGTTGGAGCCTGCAGCGTCTGGTGCCGTTTGAGGTTTTGTTCGAGGCGCTGTTGCTGGCGCTCACCGCTGCCCTGCTGGCGGGGGTCTATCCTGCGGTTAAAATGATGAAGGCTACCCCGGCGGCGGCCTTGCGGGACGAATGAACAATCGCTGGCTCCTGCTTTTGATGTTGCTTCCGCTGGCGATCGCGGCCTGCAAACCTGAGCCACCGCAGCCCAGTCCAGCCCAGTTGACCCGGTTGCTCGGCGGCGACGACACCCGGGGATTTCTGCAGGCCCTTGCTCCGCGCGAATTCCATTTTCCCGCAGACCACGGATCTCACCCCGGATTTCGCAACGAGTGGTGGTATATCACCGGCAATCTGGATGCGCAGGATCGCCGCTTTGGTTTTCAGGTCACTTTTTTCCGTTTCGCGCTGATCCCTTCTGCGGTCGAGGAGCGCGAATCCGCATGGGCGACGAGTGATATCTGGATGGCGCATGTGGCCCTGACTGATGTGGAGGGGCGGCATCACCAGGCCGAAGAGCGTTTCGCACGAGGTGCGCTGGAACTGGCCGGGGCGGAGTTCAACCCCTTTCGGGTGTGGCTGGAGGATTGGTCGCTGCTAGGCAGGGGAAATCATTTTCCCTGGCAGCTTCGGATCAAGAGTGAAAGATTCGAACTCGATCTGGAGCTTGATCAGTTGCGGCCGCCCCTGTTACAGGGCCGGGATGGACTGAGTCAGAAGAGTGCCAGGCCGGGAAATGCCTCCTATTATTACTCGATCAGCCGACTCTCAACTCGAGGCACCCTGACACTGGATGGAGAGCGCCTCCAAGTGGAAGGCCTCTCCTGGCTGGATCGGGAGTGGAGCACCAGTTCGCTGGGAGAGGATCAGGCAGGCTGGGACTGGTTTTCCCTGCATCTGAACGATGGTACCGATCTCATGTACTATCGGTTGCGCAACCATGCAGGTGATGCAGATTCCCACAGTGCCGGTACGCTTCTTTTCGAGGATGGAACAATACGGTCGTTGGGTCCGGACGACGTAGTTCTGGAGCCGAAGCGATGGTGGCAGAGTCCTGCAGGCACGCGCTACCCGATTCTCTGGGAGGTCACGATAGAACCTTTGGCGCGAAGCTTTGTGGTCGCCGCGGTGATGGACGAGCAGGAGATGGATCTGAGCGTGACCTACTGGGAAGGGGCGGTGGACGTACTGCAGGCAGATCAATCGGTCGGCCGCGGTTATCTGGAGATGACGGGATACTGAAAGTCGTTTACTGATTTACGGCTTCAGTTTCATCCGTCTTGGAATTACCACCACCCCCCGTTCACTGATGGTGAAACGTTTTTTGTCCTGTTTGTGATCGACACCCACCAGGGTTCCCGGAGGGATTTTTACCTCTTTATCGACGATGGTTCGAAACAGGCGGCTCCCAGCGCCAACTTGAACCCCTTCAAGCAGGATCGATTCCTCGACCCGGGCCTCCTCACCCACGCGCACATAGGGCGAGAGCACGGAACGGATTACCTGCCCGCCGGCGAGAATATCTCCATGGCTTACCAGCGAGTCGATGGCAAGCCCGGCACGCCCCCCCTGTTTCTCGCAAAGCAGATCCGCGAATACGAACTTCGCCGGGGGAGCCGGTTCGTTGTAGGTGCTGATCGGCCATTTGGTATCGTAGAGATTGAATATTGGATCCACCGACACCAGGTCCATGTTCGCCTCCCAGTAGGCATCGATGGTACCGACATCACGCCAGTAGAGTTCCTGTTTACGGTTTTCATCGACGAAGTGATAGGCATAGGCAGGCACCTGCTTTAGCAGGTAAGGCAGAATATCTTTGCCGAAGTCGTGGCTGCTTTGTTCGTTCAGATGGTCTTCTTTCAATGCCTCCTTTAACAGCTTGGTCTGGAAGACATAGATTCCCATAGAGATGAGGGCCTTCTGCGCCTCACCGGGCAGGGGGGTTGGTTGTTGAGGTTTCTCCTCGAAACCGATGATCCGTCCCTTCTTGTTTACCTTTATCACCCCGAAGGCCTGTGCCTGCTCCAGCGGCACCTTGATGGTGCCGACCGTAACAGCCGCCTTCTGCTGAATATGCGCCTTGATCATCCGGTTGTAGTTCATTTTGTAGATGTGGTCGCCGGAGAGTACAAGCACATATTCCGGTTTGGCTTGATCGATGGAATAGATGTTCTGGTAAACGGCATCGGCTGTGCCCTGGTACCAGGAAGTGCCGACCCTTTGCTGGGGTGGCAGGACCTGGATAAACTCCCCCAGTGTATAGGGAAGAAAGGACCAGCCGTATCGAATGTGGCGTTCCAGAGAGAGTGATTTGTACTGGGTGAGTACGAAGATTCGCCGAATTTGAGAATTCAGGCAGTTACTCAAGGCGAAGTCGATCAGGCGATAGATGCCGCCGAAGGGTACTGCCGGCTTCACCCGGTCGCGGGTCAGGGGGAACAGCCGTTTTCCTACCCCGCCCGCCAGCACTATGGCCAGTACGCTGATGTTCATGTTGCCTCCATTCGCCGATCAGTGGCTCAGGTTCTCACTTCGCCCATAGCTGTGTCCGCGACTATTGCTATGGCCCGCGGAAATTCAACCTGGCCTGCTCCGTATCTGAGTATAGAGTTCTTTCCCCGGTTTGGGATTGGTCAGTCCCCGATGCAGGCGCTATAGATAGGCTATCCTGTTGTTTAAAGCCGAAGCCAGCCACAGCGCGGAGACAAAAAATGGGTGCGGGAGTTATTCCTTTCTGCGTAACAGGCGGAAAAGTGTATTTTCTGTTCCACAAGACGTTCAGCGGCCGCAGGGCCGGGCTTTTAGTCGATTTCGGCGGCGGGGAACGCGAAGATGAAAGCTACCAACAGACTGCGATGAGGGAATTCGTGGAGGAAACGGAGACGATGTATTTTTCGCAGAATCTGCAAAAGGCGGTGAAAACGAAACGGCGTATTCAATCCCAGCTTCGGCTGTTAGGAAAACTGTTCAATAAAACCCTGACTGAACACCCCGACTGGTGGTGTCAAAGAAGGGATTCAGATACCGGTCGACCCAGGGATTGGAGGACTTACTTTATTGAAATCGGCTACCGGGATCTGACTGACATGAATCAGCAATGGCAGGATGATGCCGGCAGGCGGTTCACCAAAAGAAGAGAACTGATTTGGGTTGCGTCCGACGACCTGGTTGACATCTACCAGCGCGAACCGCATAGATTGTGGCGCAGGGTGCGTCAATTAAAGCAGGCAAAAAAAACCATAAAGTCCATCGTGAAAGCCAAGGCAGGTTAGACCCCGGAGCAGTGTCCGGGGCCGTGTTCCCGAGGTGAAAACCTGCGGGTGGTATCAGCGCGGCCCGCGCCACCAGGGTGGCGGCGGGGGAGGAACCATGCCAGGTCCCGGCCCCCAGCCAGGTGGCTGAGGTTGGCGGGCAAATTGGCGCTGCAGATCGTTTTTCCAGCTCTGGGAACGCCTCTCCTGGTGCTGGCGGAAAACCGCTTTTTCCCTGTCCTGGGTGCTGGTGAAGGATTCAAGCTGCGCCTGCTGGAATTGCTGAAATCGGGCCTGTTCCTGACGCTGGCGTTCAAAAAATGCGCGCCGGGCCTGTTCCTGATGCTGGTTGAACAGTTCATATTCCCGCTGCATCCAGTCTGCCGCGGCGGCACCGGTAGCTGAAATCGGATCTGCGTCTTTTTCTGCTTCCGCCTTTTTTACCGCCTCTTCGCCCTGACTTTGCGGTGGTTTGGTTTCCGCCGCATCGGCCGGCAGCGGGGATTCCCCGGTGCTGGTACCCGGTAAGGGCCTGCTCAGTATGTCGGTAATGCGCTCGAGCAGGGTGTCATCGTCATCCTCTTCGTTTGGAATCTGGGCTTCCTGGGGGTGAGGAGAAGCGCTGTCGGTAGTACCCGGCAGTGGGCTGTTGAGAATCTCTGAAACCCTGGCCAGCCATCCTTTGTCGGTGTCTTCGCTCATGTTTCCGCTCCCTGGGTCAGCCCTTGATTTTGCGAACGATCCAGATAATGAACAGGGCACCGACCAGGGCAACGATGAAGGTGGCGATGAGGCCGCCGTTTCCGGCAATGCCAATCAGTGAGAGGCCGTAACCGCCCAGGAGTGCGCCCAGAATGCCGAGTACTACGTCGCCTAGCATGCCATAGGGTGACTTTCCACCCATGATTTTCTGGGCCAGAAAGCCGACGATGCCGCCGATGACCAGCCAGACGATGAGAGACCAGGTAGGCATATGCAATTCTCCTGTAATGTCAGGTATCGGCTTTACCATTAAAAGCCAATTCCCTGTGATATTATAAAGTATTTAATCATATTCTAAATTGCAATTTATCTCCAGCAATGGGGTTACACTAGCGTGAATTCGCCGTCTCTCTCCGCCGGATATTGAAGGCGAGGAGTGCCGGCGAAGCAAACTAGTTGAACTCACCAAGGGAGAATTATCATGGCAGGTTTGAGCGATCTGGTAGGCGTGTTGATGCAAGGAGGGCTTACCTCATCCGGTTCCAATCGGGTAGGAAATGCGTTGGGACAGGGAGGGCTTGGCCAGTCCGGCGGTCTGCTGGAACAGATGTTGGGCGGCTCCGGATCCAGTGGCGGCGGAGGCATGCTCGGCGGCCTGATGGATGCAGCGAAGGGAATGATGGGGGGACAGGGGCAGTCTTCCTTCGGCAGTAATCCCTTAGCGACCGGTGGTCTCGGCGCGTTGGCCGGGGCTTTGTTCGGAGGTGGTTCCAAATCGGTTAAGGGGGCGCTCGGTGGTGGCGCCATGGCGATGCTCGCCGGTCTGGCATTGCAGGCGTTCAAAAACCAGAATCACCAGCCCAAGGGTGCCCAGATGGCGTTCTCCTCCAATACACCGCCACTCGGGATGCGGGCACCTGCCAATGCCGAGGAGGAGCAGGCGTTTGAATCACAGGCCACGGTGATACTAAAAGGGATGATCAATGCAGCCAAGGCGGACGGTCAGATTGATAACAAAGAAATAGAGAAGATAGTCGGCCGTTTGAAAGAGGTCGATGCCGATGAAGCCACCCAGCGTTGGGTAATGGATGAAATGAGGCGTCCGTCCGATCTAAACCAGTTGATCAATGATATCCCTGACGAGGCCGTTGCGGCGCAGGTGTATCTTGCCTCTCTGTTTGCGATCGAGGTCGATACCCAGGCCGAGATCGACTATCTGCAACAACTGGCTGAACGTACCGGATTGGACAGCGGTGTAGTGCGGCAATTGCAGCAGATGGTTGGGATGAGTTGAGGCTCGGCTGTTACCTCCAGCGGCTGTTTCTGCAGTGCCGAGAGTCTGAAGGTCTGACCATATATCCGGGGTACTTTGACACCAGCTGAAGGACGGTGCACTATCGCGCTGCTGCTGACAATTGAGCGGCGATCGTCCATCGGGAGGCAGCGCGAAAATAGCCGCTTAGCATCCGAACAGTGGGGATCTTAAAAACGGCGGATTTGTTCGGAGGAACCCGGTTCATATCTAGGCGAATGCCTCCAAGACAGGATTTGCCAGGTAGCTCGGTGGTTCCCGATGTTACCAACCATGAAGAATTAGCAAGGAGATAGGAATGGGACTTTTTGATTTTGCATCCGACCTGGGCAAGAAGCTGTTCGGTGAAAAGGATGATCCATCAGAAAAAATACAGCAGCATATCGAGTCCGATAATCCTGGGGTTGAAGACCTCAAGATCGAGGTCGAGGAGGGGGTAGCCAAGGTTTCCGGCAAGGCCAAGGATCAGTCGGCTTTCGAAAAGATTGTCCTGATGGCCGGCAATGTGTTCGGTATCGGGGAAGTCCAGGCGGCAGAGCTTGCAGTTGAAGAGCCGACGGAGATAAAAGTTGAGTACTACGTGATCCAGAAGGGCGATACACTCTGGGCGATCTCTAAAAAGTATCTTGGAGACGGAAGCAAATACACCAGGATCTTTGAGGACAACCGGGAGGTGATCAAAGACCCTGATCTGATCTATCCCGGGCAGAAGATTCGCATCGTTCTAGACTGAGCCCAATTCGTCAAGGGGCTTATGGTCGAGGTAACGAATCCCTGGGGTGTAAAGCCATCTGCTTGTAAGGTCCCGCCATGCCTCCGCGGAGGCAGCGGCTGGTATCCTTTTTCGGTGCGCAGTGCGCACCCCACAAGGGTTCGTTCTTTACATTAAGTCCGAGGTTTCCTGATCAGCGTGGAGTCGGGCGGGGTGCATTCGCCACCCTCAGGACATGAAAGATGATCTCCTCCGAGCTGATCAGGCTGTTTCCCGCTTTGTCGATAATCTCGACCTTCAGGGTGTGGCTACCGCGATCCACGTTCTTCAGCGGCACTTGCCCGGTGCTGATACTGTTCTCGATCACATCGCCATTCATTGAGAGTCTGTAACTGTTGCCGCTGGCCAACCCGGGGCTGCTCTCGATTGTCACATTCACCACACCGTCTCCATCCAAGCGGAGGCTTTCGTCGTTGGTCGGTTTGACGATCTCGACGCTGTCGTAGACCACAACGCTCTTCTGCTCGGTTTGGGGGGTGGCCGCCTGCGGCTGTGAAGACGGTACTGCCGTGGTTCCGATGATCGTCGGGGGGGTAAGTTCAACCGGCCTGCTTCCCTTCTGATTCTGATCAGAAAAATGCACGTTTCCTTCGTCATCAACCCATTTGAAAATTTCGGCCTGTAGCAAAGGCGAGATGAGAAAAAGTAGTAAAAAAAGTCGTATTTTCATTATCTTTTCCAAAATCGGTACGAGTAACGCTAACTATAGCCAGTTCAGGCTGAGGTTGCATAGTGGTCGGCTACGCTACCCTGCCTTCGAGACAGAATCCGATTCGCAAATCAGGGCTATTCAAGCCGATTTTAAAATGCTGACCAGGTTGATATTTATCGGTTCCCGAGCATCTCGCTTGAGTGGTGGTAGTGACGACAGCTATGATAGAAACCCAGGGTTTTACCGATTCCAAATGGACTTTTCATGAAGAGTTTTTCCTGCTTGTGCCTATTTCTACTGCTTGCTGTGGCGATTGCCCCTTACCCCTATGCCGCCTCGGTTGAAGAGGAGACGACGGCCGCAGAGCAGGGGGATTCCGCCAGTCAATACCGCCTGGCGCAAAGGTACGAGGCGGGCAAGGGTGTCGAACGGGATTTAGCCATGGCGGCCGAATGGTATCGCAAGGCCGCCGAACAAGGTCATGCCAAGGCACAGACCAATTTGGGCAATTTCTACCGTTCGGGCCGCGGCATCGATAAAGACCTTGGTGAGGCGTTGAATTGGTATCGGAAGGCCGCCAATCAGGGAGATACCAAGGCCCAGATCAACATCGCCATGATGTACGTCAGCGGTATGGGGGTGGAGAAGGACGAGGCGGAAGGTTTGAAATGGATACGCAGTGCAGCGGATCAGGGGGACACTCAGGCCATGGTGCATCTTGGTAACATGTACCGGATGGGTAAGGGCGTAGGCAAAGATTATGGCAAGTCGGTAGGGTGGTTTCGAAAGGCAGCGAATAAAAATGATCCGATTGCTCAGCACGAACTGGGCATAAGCTATTTCAGCGGCAAAGGCGTGAAACAGGATTATGTCCAGTCGGTCCGATGGCACCGCAAGGCGGCCGGGGAGGGTTATCCGCCGGCCCAATACAGCATGGGTCTACGCTACGCCAAGGGTAAAGGCGTGAATCAGGACTACAGTCAAGCCGCGGAGTGGTATCGCAAGGCGGCCAAACAAGGTCACCCCAGCGCCCAGAACAACCTTGCACTCATGTATCGAAAGGGCCAGGGGATCAGCCAGGACTACGGGGAGGCGTTGAAATGGTTCCGTAAGGGGGCGGAGAGTGGTCACCCCCAGGCCCAGTACAATCTCGGGAACATGTATCTGAAAGGGCAAGGCGTCAAATCGGATCCTGAAGAGGCCAGGAAGTGGTTCCGTAAGTCAGCGAAAGCCGGATACAAAGGTGCCAAAAAGGCACTGAATAGGATGCAGGGCAGTTAACCCGCCAATCAGGGCCTGTTAGCAGGCCCTGCGTTGCATAGCGAAGTAAGCGGCACAGAATGCGTACCGCAATTGAATCCGGATGAATAAAAAAGAAAAAAGAAAGGCGGAACTGCTGAAGGAGTTGGCAGAGCGCCAAGTCAGTAACGCAGGGGAGGAGCTTATTTTTTCTGTGCTGGATTATCGGTTGCCAGATTATTGGGATGGAGTTCGGCTCCATGCGAAAATAGAATAGTTACTGGGACGAAAACTGCCGACGGTGCTTGTAATCGGAGACACTTCGGTGAAAAAATTATGAGAGGTTAAATCCTGCGGTTTGACTGTACTGCATAAGCCGATAGATACCTCCGAACTGTATGGATTGATTAATGAAGCAAACTGATTTGAGGGGACAAGCCGTGCTCAAGCCGTTGGCAGCTCTGATTCTTATTCTGGTGATACTCCAAGGTTGTGCGACCTCACCCACCGGTCGCTCCCAACTGGTGCTTATGCCCGAGAGTGAGATGACCCAGATGGGACTGCAGGCCTTTACCAATATCAAACAGGAGACCCCGATCGAGCAGGATCGCGCCACCAACAAATATGTAGACTGTGTGGCCCGGGCCATTATCCGGGAGGTCGGGGGCAGCTGGGAGGTGGTTGTTTTCAAAGACGATGCGGCGAATGCCTTTGCCCTGCCGGCCAGGAAGATCGGTGTCAATACAGGTCTGTTGAAGGTGGCGAAAAATCAGGATCAACTGGCCACTGTGCTGGGCCACGAAGTTGCACATGTCTTGGCCCATCACTCCAACGAACGAGTGTCCCAGAAGTTTGCGGTGGAACAGGGGCTGGGGCTGGTCAACGCCCTCGCCAGTCCACAGAGCGCTACCGGCCAGACGCTGATGGGATTGCTGGGCGTGGGGGCGCAATACGGCATACTGCTTCCCTATACCCGGGTCCAGGAGAGTGAGGCAGATGTGCTGGGCCTGGATCTGATGGCCAAGGCCGGTTTCAACCCCCGGGAGAGTGTCAGGCTCTGGGAAAACATGGGCCGTGCCGGTGGCGGCAAACCACCGGAGTTCCTCTCCACCCACCCTTCGCACAGTACGCGTATTCGCGATTTAAACGCACATATGCCGGTGGCGGTCCAATATCAGACCAAGGCCTGGCAAATGGGTAAGCGCCCTGACTGTAACTGAAGGGTAGTTCGAAAAATTCCTTCCATGCAATTTTTCAATACGGCAATCGAAAAGCGCGATTTCCGATCGCCTTCATTTTCATGCGCTTACGCGCACGAAATTAGTGGTGCATCCCTGCACCTCACGAGCACCTCAAATTTTTCGAGGTGCCCTGAAGAGAGGGATTCTCGTATGGTGCATGCGCCGCGCGCACCCGTAACAACACCTGAATTTCTGATTCTTGGCGCACGAGATCTGTTGCCCCTTGGGATGCACTGCGATGCTGTTTTGAATCAGTTGATGGCGCCCAGGGTTGCAATGGTGAGGCGATAAAGTGATCTCAGTCTTCACCCCACACCAGTTCGCCGGAGCCGGTCAGGTCATAACCGGAGAGCTGCGCCGCCAGTTGCTGGACGGGCTGTGATTTCAGACGGATGATCAAATCCTGAAACAGTCGCCGAAACCAGATGGTCCTCGGCAGGGCGAAATCGAACGACTCCCAGCCAAAGCTGATGAAGCCCAGGCCGAATTCGGTAGCGGTGGCACGTGCACCGGGTGCGACGTCGGCATGGTCCATGGCAATGGCCGCCGCTGCCTCGCGATCCGAGAAGAGGGTGAGTTCAGAGTTCAGCGAGCCGGTGTTCAGACCAAACGGGCCCAATACCTCCATGAGAAACCGTTGAGCGCCGGATCCCGTCTGGCGCAGCACCCAGCGGAAGCGCGGATCCAACATGGATTCTGGATCCTGAGTCTGCTTCAGCAGCCCCGGGCTGGCCATCAGACCCTGTTCCCGCCGGAACGCTCTGATCAGAATCCAGTTTTTGTACTGATCGTACTGGCGCAACAGGGCGGGGTGGCGAGTGTGGCTCTCGCTGTTCGGACCCCAGTGGATGCCACTGATGTCGGCCCGATGGGTTTGCAACAGTTTCAGCCCAGTCCTGGTGCCGGTGGGGGTATAGCTGATAAGGGCGTGGGCGCCTGTATCCTGGGCAAATTCCAGTACCAGGCGGTAAAGCAACGGGTCATCGCTGCCGGCGATAATCAGTCGGTCGGTGAGCAGGCCGCTGTGGGATGATTCGAGCATCCAGCGGTCCACCAGTTCCCTTGGAAACATCCATTTCCCGGTGACCTTGGTAGCGGGAATCGCGCCTTCGTTGACCAGTGCGTAAATCTTTTTTTCGTTCAGGTGCAGATATTCCGCTACCTGCTTTACGCTCATGAACACGTCTGAAGCCGGTTGCAGAACGACGGACATCATCAGGTCCTCGCGTGTTCGGTTCTTCCGTTCGAGTGGCCGGCGCGGATCGTTTTCGGCACCGCGTCGAACTCGATCCGGTCAGCACCGTTATAGATCAGAAAATGCTGGCCTTTGGCCCGCGCGATGAGGGTAACCCCCATCCTGCGAGCCAGTTCCAATCCCATCTGCGTTGCTCCCGAGCGGGACAGGAGAATGGGTATGTTCATCTGTGCGACTTTGATGACCATCTCCGAAGTGAGCCGGCCGGTGGTGTAAAACAACTTATCGTGCCCGGCTGTGCCTTGCAGCCACATGTGGCCGGCCAGGGCATCCACCGCATTATGGCGGCCCACATCCTCGACGAAACGGATGATTTCCCGGTCCTGGCAGAGGGCACAGCCGTGTACCGCACCGGCCCGCCGGTAGACCTCGTTGTGTTCGTTAATGCGCCGCAGCAGGCCATAGATAAGGGATTGCTTCAGGCTTACCCGGGGCAGCCGGATCTGCTCCAATTCCTCCATCAGATTTCCGTAGACAGTTCCCTGGCCACAGCCGGTAGTCACTGTCTTTCGCCCCAGCTTCTGGTCCAGCCCCTTGACCCCGGAAAAGGTGGTCACGGCGGCAGAGTCGGTCTCCCAGTCCACCTGAATCGCATCTATCTCACTGATACCGGATATCAGCCGCTGGTTGCGCAGCCAACCCAGCACCAGCAGTTCGGGCTGGGTGCCCAGGGTCATCAATGTGATGATCTCACGCTTATCCAGATAGATGGTGAGTGCCCGTTCGGCCGCGATATGACCCTCGCGGGGAAGGCCGAACTCGTCAATCGCGGTGACAGCCGTGGCCGCATCCAGGCCGGCGTCGGTCATTCTGGGTTGGTGCATACCATGCATCCTCAGCCGCCGGTAGCATTCATATGACGGAATATTACCGGTTGGCCGCTCAGGTCAAACTCGTGCCCTTTGGGTTTGATCTCCATAGACTGAATCAGGGCCCTGCGCAAGGGTTCGTCCTGCGTAGGGTTGGCCCGCACTACCCGCCGCAGGTCTACAGAGTGCTCCTGCCCCAGGCAAAGCAGGAGGCGGCCTTCGGCGGTTATTCGGACCCGGTTGCACTGGTCGCAGAAGTTGTGGCTGTGGGGTGAAATGAAGCCGACGCGCGTATCGCTGCCGGCCAGTCGATAATAGCGTGACGGCCCGCCAGTGCTCTCCATTGTGTCAATCAGGTCATAGTGTCTGCGCAAGTCATTCAGTATCTCATCACTGGAATAGTAGGCCTCACGCCGGTTGTGATCACTGATTTCACCCAATGGCATCTCTTCGATAAAGCTGATGTCTGTCCCTCGGTCCCGGGCAAAGGCCACCAGGTCGGATACCTCATCATGGTTGCGGTGTTTGAGGATAACCGCATTGATCTTTATCCGCTGGAAACCGGCGGCCAGCGCCGCATCCAATCCGGCCAGGGTGCGTCTCAGGTCGCCTACCCGGGTAATCGCTCGGAAACGATCCGGTTTGAGGCTGTCAAGGCTGATGTTGACCCGCTTGACGCCGGCCTCGTGTAGCGCCTTGGCATAACGGGGAAGCTGGGTGCCGTTGGTGGTCAATGTCAGGTCCCGGAGCCCTTCGAGTGCGCCAAGTTCCTGAAATACCTTGAGGATGTTTCGGCGGGTCAGGGGTTCACCCCCGGTGATTCGAATCTTGCTGACCCCGAGATCGACGAAACTCCGGCCGATGCGAATAACCTCCTCCAGGGTCAGCAGTTGTGATCGTGGGGCAAACTGCATCTTCTCATCCATGCAGTAGACACAGCGCAAATCACAGCGGTCGGTGACCGAGATACGCAGGTAGCTGATTCTGCGCCCGAAGCGGTCGATCAGATGCCGGGAGGGGGGGGGTGGTCGCTCATTTTCCGCTGCATGCATAGGCGTGACTCAACAGTAACTCATCGCATAACAGACGCAAGAACCGTACCTGTGAACTCGATCAGGGCGGATGCCGTGGCAGAATTAGCAGTTTTTCAGCGATGACTAAGTATCCTTCGTCACCCCCCGCTGCCGGTTTTTGGTGAATTCCATCGTTTACAGGTGAAAAAGACCCTGGGTGATCTGGTCCGCTGGAGTGTTTTGACCCGGTTGCCAGTGCTGGCTGGGACATTATGCCCCTATCTCGCGTTGAAACCGCTGACTATGATTCCGTTTCTTTTCCCCCCAACCTTCCGGCAACCTGGTGTTTGGAAATCTTCGCCCACAGGTCTGGTACGCGGCTTGCAGGAGATTTGTGTCTTGGAACGTAGCAGGAGTTGCGGTTTTAGCCATGCGATCCGATATTTCCAGCGATCAGATCCCGGAGACCTTTCCGGTCGCCGTGATCATGGAGCGGAGGCCATCCACGGTCAGCCGCTGGTCCGATTTTGAATGGCGGGCGCTTGGGGTCACCGTTGGAGCGCAGGGTAACGGGTCCGATGCCACTCCCAAACTGATGCGTGAGCACGAAGAGACCCGTCAATACCTGCATTCGGGCCTGGCGCTGACCCTGCATCGGGACGAGTGTGATAGCTATTATCACAATCTGGTCTCCCCGGTGCCGCGTTGTTACGTCGTGGCAAGGGAAGCGGAAGACGGGGTGCCGGAGCCCTTCCTGGTCAGTCTCAGCTTCGACGAGGCCCATGCCTATCTGGAAGGGGAGGACACGATCTATGCGGTTGATATACCGCCGGAACTCTATCGCTGGACCGAGCTGTTCGTGTTGGCCAACTATGCGCCGGAGAGGCGCAGAAAACGCAAACGTGAGGATTGGAAAAACGCGGCTAGAGGCCCTAATGCGCACCAAATCCGATGATGTTAAATCCGAGGAAGAATTTCTAGCTCGTTGGTCCCAGCGCAAGCTGCAGGCCGGCAGTGAGGAAGCGGCATCGCAACTGGAGCAACCAGTCCCGCTCAGCCAGGAGGCGGCGGAGGCGCTCCCTACCGACGCGGATATGCCATTGCTCGACAGCCTGACACCGGAGTCTGACTACACCGGTTTTCTCTCCCCCCGGGTCAGTGCGGAGTTACGGCGGGCGGCGTTGCGCAAACTTTTCCAGTACGCGGAATTTAATCTTCGCGACGGACTGGATGACTACGACGATGACTTTACCAGTTTTGCCAAGCTGGGAAACATTGTTACCGCCGAGATGCGCCGCCGGCTGGAGATGGAAGAGGAAAGATGCAAATCGTCCTCGGCAGAAGACGATGCCGAAGAACCGGCTGGGAAAACGGTCTCTGAGCAGGCCGGCGACCAGCTAGAGGAAGGGGATGCCGCAGCGCATGACCAATCAGAGCAGGAGCAGGTGGACAGGGCGGCTGATCTGAGTAAACAGGATGCCGTCCGGAAAGAGGGCCTGGAGAGATGACCAGAACAATCAACCTCGCCGCGGCGGCAGCTGCCCGAGCAGCCGTGGAGCACCTCGATATTGAACCCGCGGATAGGGTCGAGTACCGGTCTCAGGGGCTGGTTGCGGTCATCGGCGGACCGGAGGCGATGGAGTTCGCACCTCGATTATGTGAACCCTTGCGCCCCCGGGTCGTGCTGACCAATGGTGCAGAGGAGCCGGGAGTGCCGGTGATCCCGGTTGGGGGACGATCCCTGCGGATAGATGGCTACATGGGGGCGTTCAAGATACGGCTCGGGGAAGCGGGCAGCCCAGCCAGTGAGACCCTGCCAGTGGACCTTATTCTGGACCTGACTCCGGTGCCTCTGCTTGGCATGCCGGTCAAACCACCCGGTTATCTCTGCAGCGGGACCGACGAGACCAGTCTGGCAGCCGCGCTGGAGCAACTTAGCTCGCTCATCGGCACGTTTGAGAAGCCCCGTTTCTTCGAATATGACCCCTCGGTCTGTGCCCACGGCCGGTCCGGCCAGATTGCCTGCAATCGCTGCATCGATAGTTGTCCGGCCGAAGCCATTGTCGGGCTGGCCGAGAGGGTGGAGGTCGATCCCTACCTCTGTCAGGGAGGGGGCGTGTGCGCAAGCGTCTGTCCGACCGGTGCCATTCGCTACACCTTTCCCCGTGCGGCCGACACGCTGAGCCGGGTGCGTATCATGCTGCGCGCCTACCTTCAGGCCGGCGGCGAACAACCGGTGATTATCTTTGTCTCCAGCCAGGATGTCGGATCGCTGGCCCCGCTGCCCGCCAACTGGCTGCTGGTTGCCGTCGAGGAGTTGGCCAGTGTCGGGCTGGAGGTCTGGCTTTCGTCTCTCGCCTATGGTGCCTGTCGCGTGCTGATGGTGGATGGCGGTTCTATGCCGGACCGGGTTGGTCAGGCATTGGAGCTGCAGTTTGAGACGGTACGAGCCATCCTGGGTGGATTGGGCTATTCGGGGGATGCTATCGCACTGCGTTCTGTGGCCACCCTGACTGCCGAGGAACAATCCGTCATGCCGCCGATTCAACCGGCGGGCTACTACGCCCTGGCCGACAAACGCCAGACGGCTTATCTGGCGATAGACTATCTCCATGGACAGACCGGGCGCGCAAAGGCGATGGTAAACTTGCCGGCCGGGGCGCCATTCGGCAGCGCGGAGGTGAAGGCGGCCGCCTGCACGCTTTGTCTCGCCTGCGTCGGCGTCTGTCCCGGCAAGGCGTTGCAGGATGGCTATGATCGACCGGAGCTTCGGTTTATTGAAGCCAACTGCGTCCAGTGCGGTCTCTGTACCCGCACCTGCCCGGAGGACGCTATTTCAATCAGTCCACGGCTTCTGTTCGAACCCCAGGAACGCACCAAGCCTCGAATTTTGCACCAGGACGAACCCTTCTGCTGCCCCTCCTGTGGTAAACCCTTTGCCACTCGTTCGGTCATCAGCAAGATGCTGGACAAACTGAAACAACACCCGATGTTTCAGACGGAGCGCGCCAGGCGTCGACTCACCTTGTGCGACGACTGTCGGGTGGTGGATATCGTGCAGGATTCCGAGGCAATGGAGGCGGGATTAGAGCCGCCATCGATTGGCCATTAACATTTTTTTGTCAGTTGCCTCTGACTTTTGCTCCCTATTGGTAATTATTTTTCTCCGGACCCTGGCCTGCCGATTGCAGGACTGTAAGGAGATGACAGGAGGAACTCGGTGATGAGCCCCCAGCCAGACATCCGCCGCGACAAGCAAAACAATGGCCCTGAGGTGGTGACACCGTCTGCAGCAGTTCAGGATGAGGAACCCTACCCGGAAGAACAGCGCTATCGTGCCGGTGCCTACGGTCTGTTGGCCTCCCTGTTGCGAACACCACCCGGCGTGGAGGTGTTGAGCCAGGCGGTTGCGTTGCCCGCAAGGGCCGAAGGTAAAGATGAAATGACTGTCTCGATCTCCATGCTGGGGTTGGCCGCGCGCACCACCACCGAGAGCGCGGTAAACGACGAATATCACGCCCTGTTTATCGGTTTGGGGCGAGGTGAACTGGTGCCCTACGGTTCCTGGTATCTGACCGGCTTCCTGATGGAGAAACCCTTGAGCCTGTTGCGGGACGATCTGGTGGCTCTGGGATTCGAGCGAAGCGCGCAGACCCGGGAACCCGAGGATCACGTGGCCGCCTTGTGTGAGGTGATGGCGCTGTTGATTACCGAGGGACGGTCTTTGGAACGGCAATCCCGTTTCTTCGAGACCCATATGTCGCCTTGGATAGGGCGTTTTTTTCAGGATCTCAGTACCGCCGATAACGCGGTTTTTTACCGCGCCGTGGGGCGTTTTGGTTCCGCCTTCACGAACCTGGAACAGCGCTATCTGGCGATGGAAGTTTGAGTTAATGCTATGCAGCTATGCGGTCTTACTACAGCCCGTGCAGACTGTGCCGTGATAACCCCGAGAGGTGATGCAATGAAACAAGAGAAAAAGCAGTCAACGGTGAGTCGTCGCGACTTTTTACAGGGGGCAGCGGCGGTCGGTGCCGGCGCAGCCGTTTTGACCGCGTCTGGTTCGGTTGTGGCTGCAACGCCGGAGTCACCTGACGAACAGGCCAAGCCCAAGGGTTACCGACTGACCCGCCATATCATTGATTACTACAAGACAGCGGCGGGTTGATTGCCCGGGAACAGACTATCCCCTGTGTAAGAGGATCTCTAAATGATGAAACTGATAAAGAAATCTGACCAGATACAGGATCCGAGGCCAGAGGCGCGGACAGCCGGTCAAGACGCGACGATGGGGCCTGCAATCAGCGGCGCAGGGGTTACCCTGGATCGCCGAACCTTTCTTCGCCAGTCCGGCCTGATGGCCGGAGGCGCGGCGCTGGCCACCTCCCTCGGTCCCGGGATGATGAAAAAGGCCGAGGCCGCCGACGAGGGCGAAAAGGAGGCACGCAAGCAGGTCAAGACCATCTGTACCCACTGTTCGGTTGGTTGCGGGATCCTTGCCGAGGTACGCAGTGGCGTCTGGACCGCTCAGGAACCCGCCTTTGACCATCCGTTCAATCACGGGGCCCACTGCGCCAAAGGGGCTGCGGTTCGGGAACACGGACATGGTGAGCGACGCCTGAAGTACCCGACCAAACTGGTTGACGGGAAGTGGAAACAGATCTCCTGGGAAGAGGCGATCAATGAGGTGGGTGACCGTATGCTGCAGATCCGCGAGCAGTCAGGTCCCGATTCGGTCTACTGGCTGGGCTCCGCCAAGCATAACAACGAACAGGCCTACCTGTTTCGCAAATTTGCGGCCATGTGGGGAACCAATAACGTAGACCATCAGGCCCGTATCTGTCATTCCACCACCGTTGCGGGGGTAGCCAACACCTGGGGCTACGGGGCGATGACCAACTCTTATAACGACATCCACAATTCCAAGGCCATCATGATCGTCGGCGGCAACCCCGCGGAGGCCCACCCGGTCTCCCTGCAGCATGTGTTTAAGGCAAAGGAAGAGAATAATGCGCCGCTGATCGTCATCGACCCGCGTTTTACCCGCACAGCCGCCCATGCCAACCAGTTTCTGCGTATCCGCCCGGGCTCTGATGTGGCGGTGATCTGGGGCATGCTCTGGCACATTTTCAGGAATGGTTGGGAGGACAAGGAATTTATCAGGCAACGGGTTTACGGTATTGAGGACGTCAAGAAAGAAGTGGTCAAGTGGACACCGGACGAAGTCGAGCGGGTAAGCGGCGTTCCTGAAAACCAGATCTACGCGGCGGCCAAGACCATGGCCGACAACCGCCCCGGCACCTTCATCTGGTGCATGGGGGGCACGCAGCACACCATCGGCAACAACATGACCCGTGCCTACTGCATCTTCCAACTGGCGTTGGGCAACATGGGCGTCTCCGGTGGCGGCACTAACATTTTCCGCGGGCACGACAATGTGCAGGGCGCCACCGATTTCGGTGTGCTGTCACACACGCTGCCCGGTTACTATGGTCTGGCCGAGGGCGCTTGGAAGCACTGGGCCGCGGTCTGGGGTCTGGACTACGAGTGGATCAAGGAGCGGTTCGACAGAGAGCAGCGTCCCGGCGAGTTCTTTGGTGAGGAAGGCGCGGACGACGCACTGGTAGACGGTATGACCGAAAAGGGCATCCCGGTGTCGCGCTGGATCGACGGCGTCCTGGAGGAGAAGACAAACATAGCCCAGAAGGACAACCTGCGCGCAATGGTGTTCTGGGGACATGCACCGAACAGCCAGACTCGCGGTAAAGAGATGAAAGCCGCCATGGAAAAGCTGGATATGCTGGTGATCATTGATCCCTACCCAACCGTCTCTGCGGTGATGCATGACCGAACGGACGGGGTCTATCTGCTGCCGGCCACCACCCAGTTCGAGACCTACGGTTCGGTCACCGCCTCCAACCGGTCGCTGCAGTGGCGTGACCAGGTGATTCAACCCTTGTTCGAATCCATGCCCGACCACACCATCATGTACAAATTGGCCAAGAAATTGGGCTTTGCGGAGCAGTTGTGCAAGAACATTCAGGTGACCGACGAGGAGCCGCTGATCGAAGACATCGTAAAGGAATACAACCGTGGAATGTGGACCATCGGCTATACGGGTCAGAGCCCGGAACGGATGAAAAAACAGCAGCAGAATTGGGGCACCTTCGACTACACCTCGTTGCTGGCGGAGGGCGGGCCCTGTGATGGGGAATACTATGGCCTGCCCTGGCCCTGCTGGGGAACGGCTGAACTTGGGCATCCCGGTACCCCCAATCTCTATGACACCAGCAAGCCGGTGGCCAAAGGCGGTCTCAACTTTCGCGCCCGATTCGGGGTGGAATACAACGGTGTGAACCTGCTGGCCGAAGGATCCTACCCGATGGGCAATGAGCTCCAGGATGGACATCCGGAGTTCACCGCCGAGCTGCTGCAAAAGCTCGGCTGGTGGAACGATCTGACTCCTGAAGAACAGCAGCGGGCGGAAGGAAAAAACTGGAAGACCGATCTTTCGGGGGGTATACAACGGGTGGCCATCAAGCACGGATGTGCACCGTTTGGTAACGCCAAGGCCCGGGCAGTGGTCTGGACCTTCCCCGACCCGGTGCCGATTCACCGCGAACCACTCTACACCAGCCGACGGGACCTGGTAGAGAAATACCCGACCTATGAAGACCGTAAGTCTTTCTACCGATTACCCACCCGCTACGAGTCTATCCAGGCTAAGGACTATTCAGCGGAGTATCCGATTATCTTGACCTCGGGACGCCTGGTGGAATATGAGGGTGGTGGTGATGAGACCCGTTCCAATCCCTGGCTGGCCGAGTTGCAGCAGGATATGTTCGTGGAGATGAACCCACGGGATGCCAACAATGCTGGGGTCAGGGATGGTGACGATGTCTGGCTGGAGGGGGCCGAAGGGGCACGCGTTAAGGTCAAAGCCCAGGTTACCCGACGAGTGGCCGCCGGCGTTGCCTTCATGCCTTTCCATTTCGGTGGTCATTTTGAGGGCAAGGATCTGCGCAGTAAGTATCCCGAAGGTTCGGATCCCTACGTGTTAGGCGAGGCCTGCAATACGGCAATGACCTACGGTTACGACTCGGTCACCCAGATGCAGGAAACCAAATGCAGCTTGTGCCGAATCAGCAAGGCTTAACAGGAGGACATTCAGCATGGCACGTATGAAATTCTATTGTGACCCGGAACGCTGCATCGAGTGTAATGGCTGTGTCACCGCCTGTAAGAACGTAAACGAAGTCCCCTGGGGGGTTAACCGCCGTCGGGTGGTGACCATCAAGGACGGCGAACCCGGGGAGCGCTCCCTGTCGGTGGCCTGCATGCACTGCTCCGATGCCCCCTGTGCGGCGGTTTGCCCGGTGGATTGCTTCTACACCACAGCTGACGGTGTGGTGCTGCATGACAAGGATATCTGCATCGGTTGCGGCTATTGCTTCTACGCCTGTCCATTTGGAGCGCCGCAGTTTCCGGAAGACGGCGCCTTTGCCTCTCGTGGCAAGATGGACAAATGCACCTTCTGTGCAGGCGGCCCGCAGCCGGACAACAGCGCAGAGGAGTTTCGCAAGTATGGCGCCAACCGCTTGGCAGAGGGCAAGCTGCCTCTGTGTGCGGAGATGTGCGCCACCAAGGCGCTGTTGGCAGGAGACGCGAATGTGGTGTCGGAAATCTACCGTAAACGCATCATCAACCGAGGGGCGAGCGTTCTCAACTGGGGCGTGGCGTATCAGAATGCCACTCTGCGTTCCTCGCGTGACCTCAAGGGGAAGGCCAGTACCTCGGAGTGATCGTTGGGATTAAATTGGGCTGCCCTGCCACGCGCACATGGCTGTGCGCCGATGAGTCCGGGATGGGATACAAGCGGACTCAGGCAGAGAGGCCGGGACTCATCGGCAGGGCGGTCTGAAGTTTATTTCTCCATAACGGGTTGGTGTTTATGGTGATTTCAGTAACTCGGGAAATCGTTCGTATCTGTTCCTTGTCCAGTGCCCTTGTGTGGCTGGTGCTTCTGATGTTTTCCGGCCCAGGCCTGCTTTGGGCCGCACCCGAGCCGCAGGAAGCGGGGGTGGTCCCAAACCCGGGTGCCGATCTCTGGCGGGAAGTGCGACAGAGAACCCCTGCAGATACCACGGCAGGCCCGACCGAACCCCGCGATATGAATGTCTGGCGGGAACTACGCCAAAGAGAGACATTCGGTCCTTCTGCTGGCGTGACTCAGGCCCGGGGTGTGGATTCCGGGGTTCTGATCAACCCCTTCGGTGACCAGTGGCGGCAGTTCCGGATGGAGCGATTGCTGCCCTATGGCGGCTATCTGCTGGGGGGCATGCTGCTGTTTGTCATTCTCTTCTACCTGATCCGGGGGAGGGTGCCGATCCATGCCGGTGCGAGCGACAAGAAATTGTTCAGGTACACGGTGTTTGAGCGCACCGTTCACTGGTTTCTGGCATCGCTTGTTCTGTTTCTGGGAATCACCGGCCTGATTCTGCTGTTTGGCCGTTCGTTTCTACTACCCCTGATTGGGCCGGAAGCCTTCTCTGTCCTGGCCTCCGCCAGCAAGGAGGGACACAATCTGTTCGGCCCCCTGTTCGCACTGGCATTGCTGCTGCTGTTTGTGCGCTTCGTACGGCGGAACATCTATCAGCGGGGTGACCTGACCTGGCTGCTCAAAGGCGGGGGGATCATCGGCAAGAAACATGTTCCGTCCAACTTCTTCAACATGGGTGAAAAATCCATGTTCTGGATGCTGGTGTTTGTCGGCGGCGCGATTGCCGCTTCGGGACTCATTCTGCTGTTCCCGGTATTCGGTCAGGGCAGGGAGTGGATGGCGATTTCCCATGTGGCTCATGGCATAGGCGCGGTACTGCTGCTGACAGTGATCATCGGGCACATCTATATCGGCTCCATCGGTATGGAGGGGGCGCTGGAAGGGATGACGAGCGGTTACTGCGACCTGAACTGGGCACGTGAACATCATGACTGGTGGGCACAGCGGTGCGAGGAGCGGGGTGAAGTGATCACCAAAAGCGATTCAAGCGCCGCAAAAGAGAGCATTCCTGCCCATGAACCGGGGCTGGAGAGCGGGGAGGTGGCGAAATGATCGGCGAATTCATCGACGGCCCCTTCTGGTATTTCGCGCTCGGGGTCTTTCTGCTGGGGGTGGCCTGGCGCATATTTTCTATCCTGCGGGCAGGCATAGCGGTGGATTTCTCGGTACCCACGGGTAGCGGGGCAGTCGGTGCGATTCGCGCCATATTCAGCCGTTTTGTGCCTCGCAGGCCGGTGCGAACGGGGGGTAAATTGCAACTAGTCGCGGGCTATATGTTTCATCTTGGCCTGTTTGCACTGCTGTTCTTTGCCCAGCCCCACGTTGATTTCATTGCTGAGCGCATCACTGGTGCGGGTTGGCCGGCACTGCCTCACTGGGGTTTTATCCTCGCTTCTGAGATTGCCTTTGCCGGCCTGATTCTGCTCTGGCTTCATCGACTGCTGCACCCGGTGACGCGCCTGCTCTCTTCTGCCGATGACTATCTGGGAACCGGGCTGGTGTTCCTGGTCATGCTGACCGGCTGCCTGGCACTGGCGCAATCCTTCGAGCCATTGCGTCTGATACATCTGTTTCTGGCGGAACTGCTGCTGATCTATTTTCCCTTCAGCAATTTGATGCACGCCTTCACCTTTTCTATCAGTCGAGGGTATACCGGGGCGACCATGGCACGCAAAGGCGTGAACGCCTGAGTCAGGGGGAGAGATGAACGAAAGCTTTGAACAGGGTGTGGCAGAACTCGGTCGCCAGGTCGATGCCCGGGTGGCCTCCTACTTCTCATCCTGCGTGCACTGTGGCCTCTGCGCCGAGGCCTGCCATTTTTACATGGAAACCGGCGATCCTCGCTATACACCGATCTACAAGGTGGAGCCCCTGCGGCGGGTCTGGCGCCAGCAACACACCTTCTGGGGCAAACTGTCTACTAAGCTCGGTTTGTCCAAGGCACTGACCGAACAGGATTTCGCCGATTGGGAAGAGTTGGTATACGACAGCTGTAACCTCTGCGGCCGCTGCGCCATGGTGTGTCCTGTCGGCAACGATATCACCTACATGATCCGCCGGGAGCGGGAGGGTTTTTCCAAGGCCGGTTACGCGCCGGAAGGAATGAAAGAGGCAACCAAGCGGACGCTCAACATCGGTAGCCCCATGGGCGTCACCTTGAAGACGTTGAAGGCGTCTCTGGCGCACGTGGAGAAGGCCACCGGTCTGACGATTCCAATAGACCAACAGGGGACGGATTACATGACCCTCTTCTCCTCCATGGAGGTGGTCAATTTTCCGGAGTACATAGAGAGTATTGCCCGTATTTTCGATGCGGCGGGGATCTCCTGGACCATCAGCAGTGATGCCTTCGAGGCGACCAACGCCGGGATCCAGATCGGCAACAGGGAGGCCGCCCGCGAAATCGTGAGCCGGGTTGTCAATGCGGCAGAGAGACTGGGCGTCAAGTATGTCATCAGCCCGGAATGCGGGCACGCCTACACAGCGATCCGCTGGGAAGGGCCGAATCTCATCGGCCGACCTTATCGCTTCGAGACCATTCATATCCTGGAGTTGCTGGATCAACTGCAGGCGGAAGGGCGGTTGCGCCTGGTCGGCAAAAACGATACCCCCATGACCTTTCATGATCCTTGCCAGATCGTGCGTCGCGGTGGGGTAGTGAAACCACCTCGTGATCTGCTGCGCAAGGTGGCCAGTGGCTTTGTGGAAATGAAGGATCACGGCACCATGAATTGGTGTTGTGGCGGCGGTGGCGGGGTGAGTGCCAATGAGCGGGCGGAACCCCTGCGGCTGAAGGCATTCTTGCGCAAAAGGAAGCAACTCGAGGAAGTGGGTGTGAAGACCCTGGTCTCGGCCTGCGCCAACTGCCGGATCGTCCTGGAAGAGGGGCTCGAACACTACGATATGCTGGACACCCAAGTGATCGGGCTTACCGAGCTTGTCGCTGAGCATCTGGAGACAACGGCCACCAACGCAACGGATTGACTCTTGCGCTGTTTTCCTGTTACTTCTTCAAGGTGATAAAGGCTTGAAGGAGTAGCAGTAGCGATCACAATCTTTCTTTCTCATTCACGCCACTTTGAATAGAGCTGAAGGGGCAGTCGGCGTTTAACGGCGTATTCTATTGTTCAGAATAGTCACCGCTGTGAGCCGCTTCCAACGCTTGGAATTCTCCCTTCCGCCCAGATATTATGGGTAATGGCGGCCTTAGTGAGCGGGTCTTTTATATGTATCGAAACAGGACGCCTGGGCGAAGCAAAGGCGCAGCACCATGAAATGAAGGTGACTCATGGAATTCAAAGATTACTATCAGATTATGGGGTTGGAGCGGGATGCCACCCAGGATGAGATTAAGCGGGCCTACCGGAAGCTGGCCCGCAAGTATCATCCCGACGTGAGCAAACAGCCCAATGCCGAGTCCCGTTTCAAGGAGATCGGAGAGGCCTATGAGGTGCTCAAAGACCCTGAGAAGCGGGCCTCCTATGATCAACTCGGCAGCAACTGGCAGGCGGGTCAGGATTTCCGTCCGCCACCGGATTGGGATGCGGGGTTTGAGTTTCGTGGCGGTGGATTTACCGAGGGTGATGCGTCCGCGTTCAGTGATTTCTTCGAGTCTCTTTTTGGTCGTGGTTCCGGTCCTGTTCAGGGCGGCCGTGGAGGTTATCAGGGGCGTGGTGAGGATCATCACGCCAAGGTGTTGATCGATCTGGAAGACGCCTACCACGGAGCGACCAGTTCCCTGGTACTGCAGGTCCCGGAACTGGATAAGAACGGTCGGGTCCAGACGCGTCGCAGGACGCTCAAGGTGCGCATACCCAAGGGGGTCAAACAGGGGCAGCATATACGCCTTGCGGGGCAGGGTGCGCCGGGGTTCGGTCAGGGCCCAGCGGGGGATCTCTATCTGGAAGTGGAGTTCAAACCGAACAGCCATTACCATGTCGAGGGTAGGGACGTTTTTCTTGAGCTGCCGGTAACTCCCTGGGAGGCGGTACTTGGGGCCTCTGTCACGATATCCACACCTGGCGGTCGGGTCGACCTGAAGATTCCATCGGGATCGGCCCAGGGAAGGAAGCTGCGCCTCAAGGGCAAGGGAATCCCCGGTCCCCAATCTCTGGGGGACCTCTACGTGGTTCTCACCATCTCTCTGCCGCCGGCGGACAGCGAGAAAGCCAGGGAGATCTATCGAAACATGGGGCGGGAACTGGACTTTGATCCGCGGCAGCAGATGGGGGTATAGGCTGTATGAAACCGGAAGAGCCGATGGTATTGTCGGGTGGTATCCTGGAAGAGGACAAGTCGTTTACCTTGAGTGAACTCTGCAGCGTTTGTTCGGTGCGGGCGGTCTGCGTTGTTGAACTGGTAGAGGAGGGGATTTTAGACCCGCTGGGCCGGGAGCCGGCTCAGTGGCGATTTTCCGGGGCCAGTCTGCTGCGGGTGCGGACGGTATTGCGGCTGCAACACGACTTGGCCTTGAATCTGCCCGGTGCGGCGCTGGTCATGGATCTGTTGGACGAGATCGACCGGCTTAAACGTCGCGCACAACTGCTCGAACGTCGTCAGTATTTGTAACGAGGCCCACTAGGTTTCAATCGATCAGGTCAGATAATAATCCGCTTGCCCGGCTGGAATCCAAACGCCTGTTCAAGGTCCAGTTCCCGAATCAAGCCATCCACCGACTGCTGGCCGTGCTCCCGCAGTACTTCAGCCAGGATCAGTTTGGCCGCGTTGCGGTTATACCCGCTCCCCATGGTGACCTGTACGGTGAGGAGTTCGCGTGCTTTGTCGAGATTCATACAGGGCCCTCTCTATTTCCGATCAATATTTTTCTCCAGTGCTGTATTTAATGCGACAAATCGATCCCAGGGGGATGCAGTGCAGCGCTCAATACCGGGAGTTTTTCATTTCCCGGCGTTCTGTAACGTCCCATCCGGGTTCAGCCCGCACTCGATGGTCGTCACCTCCGCGCCGGTCATGACCCTGATAGTGAAGCGACTCCCGTCGACCTCATTGACTCCCTCGTACTGAGTTCCCGGCGGCAGTGAGGCACGGTGGCTCCCAAAGCATTCGAGACCCACCTGGGGATCGAAATCCTGGGCGGAGTGCTGCTGATCGCAGGAGATCAGCAGCGTTGTCAGCAGCGCGAGGATTGAGCTGAGGGTGCGCATTTTCGGGTACTCAGGTCAGGCTGGAACTGACACCCAGTATACAGGATCAGATGCCGGGTTGTTTTGCTCCCTGAGATTACACCTCGTGTTTAAGCTGGATACGCAAGTATCTCAGCAATAGACCGATTGCTTCTGGTTTCGGAGTGACCACGTATCTATATAGAACCCCGGTAGAGCGAAAGGCGATAAGATCGACATGTCAGGCAGTGCATGAAAGCACCGCAGGAAATATGCCTTGTGCTAAGATTTCAATAAACGAAAGGGTTTTTAGCCACAGGTGCTATCAAGAAAAAGGATTGCACATTTCTCAGGAAGCCTGCGCATAATTTCTGAATCAAATCATTGAATAAGGAGAAAAGCTTAATCATGTGACGTCTGCTAAGACAAGGAGAAAACCATGGAAAAGAAGATTTACCGATTGTTTTCAGGTCAACAATCTAAAATCAATCTACCTGCCCAACGGTCGTTGGGGATATCAGCGAGTTCTTCGCTGTCGTTACGCATAAGCAAGTCTTCTATAACCCGCCTCATTACTCCACTGCTGCTAATCCTGTTGACGGTTTCGTTGACGGGATGCGCCTGGTTCTGTTCCTGGTGCGAAGTGAGAGAGGAGCCATCCGGTCTGAACCGTAATCCAGTGGTGAAGTCCTTGTACGCCGAGCGCGATGGTCAGCGCATGCGCCTGATCGAACCCAATAGCACAGTAACGCTGCGGGCCCATGCGGTGGACGCCGATCATGACACGCTGCGTTATAAGTGGGTGACGACCCCGGGTTCCGGGAATGTGAACAACGACTCCGGGCCGACTGCTGAATGGACGGTGGGCAGCGGACAGGGCTATCACACCGTCAAACTGATGGTTCTCGATGGGAGGCGCGGTGTGGCGCGCTCGGCCTTGAGATTGTCCACCGGGCCCCGCCCGGTGTTTTCCGGGCGGATTCTGTCGGTGACGGGTGAGCCGATAGCCGAAGTACAGGTGGAGGTTAACGGCCAGGCTGCCCTGGCCGATGATCAGGGCAGGTTCGCGTTAGAACTCGAAAACGCCAATGCCGGGCGCTTTCTGTTCAACGCCCGCAAACCTGGCTACGGGCTCGTTTCCCGAGTCTACGACGATATCATCCGAAATGGCAGCTGGGTGATGACGCGGGCCACTACCCAGACGATCAACCCCAGCCAAACTGTGCTGGTGCGCGACCTCATCAGTCAGCAGGAGTGTCAGGGACCCCAGAGTGCACGTATCAACTGGCACCTCTACCCCCGGCAGCGAAGCCCGCAGCTGGCCGGAAGCGGCGGAGCGACGAGCAGCGGCGCATTCCCTGCACAACTGCGTGAGGCGGTGGAATTCATTTTCAGTGGGACGGAGTGCAGCCCCGGCGTCAGCCTGCAGATACCGGCGAACTCCCTGGTAAACGCCCAAGGAAATCCGCCAACGGGTAGCGTCGATATCTCCCTCTCAACGGTCGACATCTTCGCCCCCGATGCCTTGCCGGGCGATCTGACGGTCTTGACCGACGAGTGCCTGGGCATGATGCGCAAGCGTGGGATGACCACGGCCGCGGCGGGTTACTATCCGGGGTACCCGGCCGATCCGATCCCGGATTGTACCCGCGTGATGCAAAGCTACGGCGCGGGGACGGTTGCCGCCAGTGCCGGCGATGAGGCCTATCAGCTCAAACCCGGCGCCAACGCCGTGCTCACCATCCCAGTCGATCCGGCGCAGCTCAAGGGCAAGGCGGAGATCCCCCCTTCCATTCCCTTGCTGCTTTACGATGCGAACATGGCGGCCTGGGTGAAGGTGGGCAGCGCGGCCCTGAATGCCGGGAAGGACGCCTATGTGGGGACCGTCAGCCATTTCTCGGAATACAATATGGACCTGATCAAGACAGACCAATCCTGTGTCAGGGTAGACGCCAGTGCCTTGCCGGCCAGTTTCAGTCTGGATGTCGTCGTGCCCATGGGCGGCGCCGCGCCGGTGGTAAAGAATAAGCCGATCAGCGAGGATCCCACAGAAGTGGAACCGCGGCTGCACGCCATCTATAACCTGCCCAGCGATACCTGGATCGCCCTGATCCCCATGCACGACGTCGGCGGCACCCTGGTGCCCTATGGGATCTTCGGTGTCAATACGGGTGCCCCCCAGGTGCCCACCGATCCCAACAGGCCAACCTACCCCTATAACGCCTGTCAGGCCGAGGTGGCCTTGAGCGATGTCGGCGGTCTCGTCGCCTTCGAGGTCGATGGCACCGCGGATCACTCCGCAGAGTTACCGCTGCACATCTATGCGCTGGTGGATGCGGGGGGGACCGATATCTATCCGGTGGGAGCAGGGGCGTATCCTGAACTCTATATGTTTGCGCCGTTCGATACCGGCTCCAACATCGTATTGATCAATAACACGGATGCCGGCACCTTGAACATGGGGGCATCGTCCCCGACCAACCCCAACCAGGATGTGGACGTGCGTATCAGTGGCCTGAACGGTGTCGATCCGGTGACGCTTGCGGGGACTATCTATGCGCCGGGGGACCCGGGGGGTGCCCAGGCCGAGGTGGCCGGTATCCGTGTGGGTATCCGGACGACCACGATACCTTCCCTGATCGGCACGCCGGTCGCCAGCCAGGTGGTCGCCCTGATCGACAACACGACCCTGCTGTCACGCGGCCCGTATGCTTTTTGCGGCGGGTGTTATTTTGAGGGGCCGGACATCACCTTCTTCGCCCCCGGCGATCCCGCTGCTCCCATACCTCAGCATGTAATCGAACTGGAGCGATTCGGGACAGCGGGAACTGCCATCACGGATCTCGCTACCCAGGGGCAGCGCTATGTCATGAGAAACGTCGCGTTTCGCCATGGAACGAACATCATCGATGACGATGATTCGGTCGCCGATCCGAGACACTTCAGTTTCGACACCGCGTCGCGGGCAACCATCATCAGCACGGATATGGCAACGAACCTGGGTATCGACCTGACTGTCTCCGGCGTAGAGGATTGCTGGACGGATGGAGCGCACTCGGAAACAGAGATGTACAAGGTCGATTCCATAACCATGTCCAATCCGGACGGCAGTTTCTACAAGGTGAACAACGCCTCGGTGTGCGTGGATCTTCACGACGATAAGATCATCACTTACTACGCCGCGGGCAATAAGGTGGATGCGGTGATCGGCATGAACCTGTTTCTGCAGGCACCTGTCATCTTCGACGGACCGGCAAATACCCTGGGGGTTGGAATAGCAGCGCCATAGTCTTCGTTTAATCGCTGATCGCTGCCATGCAGTAAAGGAGAGTGTTATGGAGGCCATTGTAAACGGTGCGTTCGAATCGGGAAGTCTTTCGCCCGGTTGGAGTACCTGCAGCGCTAACTTTGAGGGGGCTGTCGACAATGAATACCCCCACCGGCCCTTGTTCATCACAGAGTATAATCTGCGGATGCGGGGTAATGACTGTGTGCGCCAGGAGTGGTCACAACCCGTCTGGACCAGGGGTGATCTGACGTTCTGGGCAGAGATCGAAACGTTTGCGGAATCAGGCAGGATTTTCACGGAGTCGGAGGCCGGAGATCTTTTCGTAAGGATGGTGTATGAAGACAGCACGTCTGACACGGTGGCGCTGAACGCACCGGGACTGGGTGAGGGACGACCCAGTCACTATCCCTACTACTGCTCCGTGCCGGTCCGCGCCGATCATCGGCTCGGCAGTATCCGTCTGTTCCTTCGGGACTGTCCCAATTACTGGTATCTGACTTTTTTCTCCTTGGAAAAAGTCGTATCGGATCCGTTCCCGAAGACAATACCCAGGAAGGAAGACCTGGCGGGGTTGTCTCATCCATCCTTCGGACAGGCCGAGGGCATGATGCAGACGACCGAGGCGTTACGCTCTTTAGTGTCTGAGAGTTATGCTCATCGATTTTCCAGGCTGGAGCAGCAGGTGACAGGCCTGACCCGGTTTATGGCAGAAAAGTACCGCCAGGATTTGAAACCGGGGGTAGCGAACACGATCAAAGCGCCAAAGAAATGACGATTGAGTCCCGATTACCCGCCGCTGCTTCTGCGGTGGCGGGTGATCGGTGGTTGTGAATATAATACCCTATAATCCCCCAGACAGCGCTGCCCCGGCGGCGAGTATTCTGGAAATTGCGTCCTGTCCACATTCTACCGCGGATATGAATCCTAACCAGGAGGCATCCGAAAGGGTTCCTGTTACCGCCGTATCTTGAGGACACGGAACCGTCCAATCTTAGCCGTCGCGCTTCGGGGATCGGCCGAGTAGGTGATGCCGCGCGTGGCGTCGATTACCAGGTTCGATTTCCAATAGGGCTGGGCGTATCTGGCCACGACCTCCGGTTCCTTGCCGTGCGAAACATCGAGAAAAAATGTCCCTATCTCGGGATCGGTAACGCCGACTAGTTCACCCCGTGCAACGAGCGTTGCGTTCGAGCTGCCCTTGAGGTTGTAGGTCCCGGAAAATTTCAGTTCAGAGCCGTCGAACGCGTAAAAATGCAGGCCACTGTCGACCAGCAGGGTTATGTGCCCCCGGTACACGCTGATGTCCCGTGCTGGCGACTTCAGCCTGGTCGTGGCGACCTGTTCGATCTCCTTGCCGTGTTGATGCGTTAATAAGGTGAACTCATCCTCTCCGGCGACCCAGAGCCGACGACCAAGCTGTCGTATGAGATGGGCGGAGGAGCCGAGAGTCATCCCCTGGACAACTTTTATTTTGCCCTCACCCGAGACGTTCATGACCAACAGGCGGTCGTCACCGACGGCGTAGATGTCACTCCTGGAGCTCGCCACATCCACCAGCGATTGCTCGTCTTTCAGCGCCAGCCGCGCCGCGGATCGTTTCGGCGCAGTGGTGTCCAGCAAAAATACGCCGGCCGGTCCGACGGCAACGGCACCGCCGCTGAACGGCGCGAGGGCCTTGAGCCCCTCGATCTTAACCTCGGCAGCCGGCTCGACAGCAAAGCCGCGCAGGGTCCAATAGAAGGGTCCCTTTGCCGGTTGCTGGGATGCGCGATACCGGACCTCTAGCGGTAGGCTCTCATCTTCGGATACCGGGATCTGCATCGTCTTGTAGAGCGAATGGGCGGCTTCCGTTGCAACGGGATTCCCCTCCTCATCCCGGGCAACGAATGCATATTGATCCTCTTCGTCCCGGATGCTCATCGTATAGACCGGCGCATAGTCGGGATGCTCGTCGAACCTGTCGTCCCCAAGCGAAACAATGCCATACTTGAACATCATGGCATCGGCAAAGCCACACAACGCATTCCGTTCGGCATCCGATATAGTCCCCCGGCGAAGATCGTAGGTCACGTCCGCGCTGAATGTCACCGGGATTGGCTCCCGGTTGCAGACACTGTGCCTGACATAGATGTTTGCATCGAAATGCTTTTGGGCATCTGAGCGATAGAAGCGCGGAAGAGCGTCGGTGCGAAACTCGACGCTGACATCGACCGCCTCGCCGGGGGGGAGCGTCCGAGTGCCCCCCCTGAGATACAGCAGGTCGGGCCGGTCGGTTGTCACCGCAATCCCGACCGGTATACCACCGGTGTTGGATACCCGGAAAGCGCTCCACCGATTCTCATCAGCATCAACCCAGGGTCTGGATCCTCCACTGCATGTCAGAAGCGGACCTGCGTAGTGATAGGTGAACTCGATCTCCAGCGCGTCTTTATCTGCTTCGATGGCCGCCGTGTCGGGATCGAAATCGACCAATGTTGTTGTTAGAGGATCCCGGTGGATAATAAACTCGAAGGGCGTTACACCGTTACCCAGCAAGCGTGCTCTGCCTAGACCGTCCGGGCGGAATACAAAGTTTGCGGATGGGCTGATTGCGTCTTGACTGGAAAACACGCGGTAGTTGTCGCCCATCACCCGTTGCAGTTCGGGCTCTAATTCAGGTTCGTGGATCAAACGCAGATTCTCGGGCAAACGGGTCTGCAGATACATCTGCAACTTCCTGTTTGGGAAGGATTCTCGTGGACGCGTGAAAAGTTCCACCTCGCTGGTCACGGCCATGTCTCGCCAAGCACCGAGAAAATGAATGCGCCCGTTGGCCGTGAATGTCACCGGGTCGCCGAATAGGGCAGGCCATTCGTAGGTCAGGCCGGTGATCTCATAGTCGAACTCGTCGATGCCAAACGGGGATCCCTCCGTTGGGTCGCGATCCGTCTCGACATTCAAGATTTCCTCCACAAACAGGTCCAGCAGTTTGGAGGCGACCTCGGTTGAGAGCGCGATGTGGGGTAGGGCGTTCTGGTCTCGCAGCAACGCCACATATTCCGTGGCGGGATTCTCCGTGAGGTCGATGTCACCTGCGAATCGTTCTGGTTGGGCGCCGGGTATATCTTGCAGCGCAACGCCGATCGCCACGGCGGGATATCGCTCGGATTCAGGTATGCTCCCGACTGTTTCGACGGGCTGATCCCAGGAGATGCGGGACCATGTGACAAATGAGGTAGCGACAGCTTCCGGGACGATCGGAAGGCCGGGAACGCTCAACCAATTGAGAGGGATCCACCAGCGGGCAGGACTGCGGGCCGCCAGTAGGTTACCGACTCCCTCCGCATCGGGTGTCACACCAAGGTAGCTGACGGTGACGCACACTTCCTCCCCTGCCAGGTACGCACCGATGCCGAACCTCACCTCGAGGTCGACACCGCCTGGCGATTCGCCGGGTTCTGCGTCGAGATGAACCGGAAGTACGAACTCCGGCTCGGGCGTTCCAGCCCTCAGAACCTGCCTGCTCCATTCGCGAACGTTGATGTTTTCGGGAATTCTCGCCGGGGTGAGACAGTAGTGATCATATCCATCCGGTGCCGGAACCAAATAGTTCAAGAAGAAGAGGTGGCGAACGATGCGATGGAGATCGTCTGCCTCGAACGCGAAAACGACGTGCATGCCGAAATTCTTTAGCGCAGTCATGTTACTCTCCTTGAATGACTCGGCTGCATCGCGCCACGAGGACGCAATGCTGGTTTAACGGTACACGAGAACGACTCTCATCTGCTTTTGGTCACGGTTAAACTTCCAAAAGAGCTGAATCAGCCTCGTCATTCTGGTTTCTTTCCCTTTTGCATATAGTTCTGTATCTACGAATTAGCGAAACAGCATTTAAATAACTCTTGGTTCTAATCGATCTATCTCTCCCGGGCTTACAATTACCCGTTAATATTGAGTATGGGAAAAAAACGACCATAATGTGTTGCAAGTTGTTTCAATCGTAACTACTCATCCCACATAAGCAGTCTGTTACGGAAGTCGCCGTAAATACCTCCCTGTAGGCTTGGCTTTGGCGTCCCTGCCAAAGACACTTCCTCCACAGACTGCCCATGCGGGCTTTCTCCGCTATGGGAGAGTAGTTACTTTCAATCAAGAATTTCCTGAACGATTATTCCGCGGCCGACTTGCCTGACCGGGCGTGTCAGCGCCCGGCAATGGACTGAGAGCACCCCGAACCGCTATGATGACTGAAACGGCACTGGCTAGAGTCCGTTTCCCGTATGAAAGCCCTGCTTATCTTTACCGACCTGGACGGAACCCTGCTGGATCACGACAGCTATCGCTGGGACCCCGCACAGGACGCCCTGGATCGGATCAGCAAAAGGGGTTTCCCTCTCATCTTAAATTCCAGCAAGACCCGCCTGGAGATCGAGACACTCCGTCGCCAGATGGGAAACCGGCATCCCTATATCGTCGAGAACGGCAGTGCGGTCTATGTGCCGGCAGGGTATTTCCCTTTCTCCAGCGGACAATCCGCAGGCGGTTATGAGCGGCGCCTGTTCGGCCCGGCCAGGGCTCAGATCCTGGACGTGCTCGATCGGCTGCGCAGGGAAGCAGGTTTTCGGTTTCGAGGCTTTCATGATCTGCCGGTGCAGCAACTGGTCGAGATCACGGGGCTCACCCATGATCAGGCGAGGCAGGCCATGCAGCGCGACTGCTCGGAGCCTATTCAGTGGCTGGACGATAATAGGCGCCTGGATGAATTCCGCCGGGAGCTGGCATCCCGTGGACTGCGTCTGCTGCGGGGAGGGCGTTTCCATCACGTCATGGGCGATACCGACAAGGCCGCAGGCATTCGCTGGCTCATCGATCGCTATCGCCGCTGCTGGCCGGAAAAAGGGTTCATTAGCGTCGCGCTGGGTGACAGCCCCAACGACCTCGGAATGCTGGAGGCGGTGGATATCCCGGTAGTAATCGACCCCGCCTGCGGGGAGTCGCTGCGGCTTGAGCACCCGGGACGGGTCATTTATGCTGGCAAAAAAGGCCCCCAGGGGTGGCAGTTGGCGATGAATCAGATTTTGGGTGAGGTGTAGACAGTGGCTGATTTTTTTCAGAACGGTACCATCACGACACTGCACAATCTGCGGAAAAGACCGGTGGAGGAACTGGAAACGGAACTCATTGGCTTTGCCCGAACCCGTCCGATGTCGTTGATCCTGCCCTCGCTCTATTCCGAGTTGCAGGCGGCAGCGTTGCAGAGAATCATCGATGATCTATCTCAGGTGCCTTATCTGAGCGAGATCGTTATCGGGCTCGATCGCGCCGATGAGGCCGAGTTTAGCCACGCAAAGGACTATTTCGACCGTTTACCCCAACACCACCGTATCCTCTGGCAGGATGGCCCCAGGCTGCGGGCGCTGGATGCGCAATTGCATGAGATGGGGCTTGCCCCTACGGAGATGGGTAAGGGCAGAAACGTCTGGTATTGCTATGGCTATGTGCTTGCCTCCGGCCTGGCCAAGTCCGTTGCCCTGCACGACTGCGATATCATCACCTACAGCCGGGAACTGCTGGCGCGCTTGATCTACCCGGTGGCCAACCCCGCATTCAACTATCAGTTCTGCAAGGGCTACTACTCACGCACCGCCAGCGGCTCCATCAACGGCAGGGTGAGCCGGTTGCTCGTGACGCCGCTGGTTCGTGCCCTGAAGCAAGTGTTCGGCAGCAACCCCTACCTGGAGTATATCGACAGCTTCCGGTACCCCCTGGCGGGTGAGTTCTCTTTCCGCAGCGACGTAGTCCGCGATATCCGTATCCCCAGTGACTGGGGTCTGGAGATCGGTGTCCTGTCGGAGGTGTATCGCAACTACTCGACCAATCATCTGTGCCAGGTGGAGATCGCCGACAACTACGACCACAAGCACCAGTCTCTCTCCCCCGACAATCCGGAGGCGGGTTTGTCGAAGATGAGCACAGACATCGCCAAAGCGCTGTTTCGAAAACTGGCGTCCAACGGCCATATCCTTGGTTGCGAGGTGTTCCGCTCGGTCAAGGCATCCTATTATCGGATTGCGCTGGATTTCATCGAGACCTACCACAATGATGCCATGTTCAATGGCCTCGCCCTGGATCGGCATGCGGAGGAACAGGCGGTGGAGTTGTTTGCCAAAAACATCATCGAGGCGGGAGAGACCTTCCTTTCCAACCCGATGGAGACGCCTTTCATCCCCAACTGGAACCGGGTGATCAGCGCCATACCCGATTTTCTCGACAATCTGTACGAGGCGGTGGAAGCGGATAACCGTTGATTAAGCGAGGCGGTCGTTCACCCGGCCAGTCTCTCTCACCAAGCAGATGACCGGCAGGCCTCGAGCCAAAGTGCCTGATAGGGGTTGAGGGAGATCTGTGACTCGCTTTTTGGATAGGTCACATCCGTGAGCAGATCTTTCCAACAGGCCTGTTCGTCGGGACAGGGGTGTGGCGGCAGGGAAAGATGCTGTGGTTGGTCGGTGACGTTATGCACTGCCAGGATGCGTTGATATTTCCCCAGCCGCCAGAGGGCGAACAGGTGGTCTCCCAGATTGATCGTCTGTTGATCGCTCTCCGGGTGAAAGGCCAGTTGCCGGCGGCGTATTAGGAGACGGCGTTTCAGCTCGTCGAACACAATTGCCTGGGGTGATTTTGGCTCCTGCAGTAATTGGGATAGTTCGTCCAGCGCCCAGCTGTGGCGGTTGATGGAGCGGGTGCGCCCACTCTGCTCTACGCCTTTCTGATCGTTGGGTGTCGCGGTCAGGCTGTGAAGGTAGAGTGCGGGGATGCCCTGGATTGCCAGCATCACCGTCTGGGCGCAGATAAAGCGGGTGACCTGCCACTGGTCGATGCCCCGCCAGGTCCCCTTGAGGGCATCGAAGAAGGTGATATTGATTTCATAAGGGGCCTCTTTACCGTCCGGGTTGGACTTCATGGCCACATAACCGCCGTACTCACGCATTGCTTCGATCAGACCTGTCACCTCGTTGGCGGACAGTATTCCCTCAAGCGGCCGCAGACCAATCCCGTCGTGGGAGGCGGTGAAGTTCAGATAGGTGCAGTCCGGCGGCGGTCGGGGATAATCCTCAGCCCAGCGGGTCAACTGCGCCGCATTGCCCCGATGCAGAGCGTGCAGCAGCAGTGGGGGCAGACTGAACTGGTAGACCATGTGGGCCTCGTCGCTGTTGCCGAAATAACTGATGTTCTCCCCGTTGGGGACATTGGTCTCCGTAATCAGCACACACTGGGGCGCAGCGGCCTCTATGATGTCGCGTAGCAGTCTCACCACTTCATGGGTCTGCCGCAGATGGATACAGCGTGAGCCGATCTCCTTCCAGAGGAAGGCGATGGCATCGAGCCGGATGAAACGCGCCCCTTTTGAGATATAGAAAAGAAAGATACGGATTAACTCAATCAGCACTTCCGGGTTTCGGTAGTTTAGATCGATCTGATCTTCGCTGAAGGTGGCCCATACGTGCCGGATTCCAGTATGGGTATGCACCGGAACCAGCAGTGGTGTACTGCGTGGCCGGACTACCTCATGGAGATCTGTGTCGGGGTCTAATTCGATGAAGTACTCCTTGCCGGGGGAGACATTGTTGATGAAATCGATAAACCAGAGGTTCTCCCGGGAACAGTGATTGATGACCAGATCGAACATCAGATTGAAATCACTTCCGATGCCTTCCAGATCGTCCCAGTCCCCGAGCTGCTTATCCACCTGTCGGTAGTCGATCACGGCGAAGCCGTCGTCGGAGCTGTAGGGGAAAAAAGGCAGAATATGGACACTATTGATGCTGTCCGACAGCTGTTCTTTCAGAAAACGGTGCAGGGTCTGGAGGGGCACCTCTTCCTCAGATTTGATGCTGCCACCGTAGGTGATCAGGAGCACGTCCTCCTCGCTCCAGCGTTCCTGCTCTACGGGCGGAAACTGTTGCCGGTGAGCCAGTACCAGTTCCACGATACGGTGCAGCACGGAGGCCACCTGGTACTCTTCGTACAAATACTGGAGTCGTGCCTGAGCACGGTCCGCAAACCAGTGCGGTAGATCGTCGTAGTTATGCATCGCGTTTGATTACTTCTACTGGGGAGGCAAACTCCAGGGGTTTGGTTGGCTCTCTAGGGTACTTCGAAAAATACCTTCCATGGAATTTTTCGATACGGCAATCGAAAAGCGCGATTTCCGATCGCCTTTATATCAATGCGGCTGCACTCTGGAAAGCCAGATAAAAGGATCGAGGCAGTTAAAAGGTGAACCAGGAAAGCGGTGAGTCTGGATCTATATCTTTGTGCTAGGCTTAGGAAAAGCGAGCCCGAATGCAAAAGGTGGTGAAGTGGGCGAAATTTTACTCATTCTAATTATTATGGTATCAATTGTTTTTATTACGAAAAAAATGAAAGATCGCTAGATCATTCGAGTTACGGATATTATTTATCCGTCAGAATAAAAATAATAAGAAACAATAAGTAAAAGAAGTAGATTAGAAATAGCTTTAAGCATATTTCCATGTCTAATGCAGGAGGAGTTGTGATGGTTGCTGTCGAAAGTAGAGAGCATAATCCACATTTTTTCTGGCTCAGCCCACTGTTCGCAGAGTCCGGCTGGTATTTCAAATCCCCGAATCGCAGAACTGTCGGTCCTTTTATCGACCGGGAAGATGCGGAAGATGCGGCAAAGACCCTGGTAATGAAGTATCCGTGGAGAAAGCTGCAACTGGACTGATCAGGTGACGGCGGGCTCAGTGGTTGGAGACTGAGCTGTATTCCGCAGACGGGGTTCCCTATGAAGGACGCTGGACAATTCTTGGCGGGGTTGAGGGTTTATTCCGGGATTATCGTCGGGTAGTTTCTTGTTAGACCAGTCACTGGAATATCAGTACAACGCCCGGGCCGCAGTACCCGATTTTGAAAAGATATTCGCGCGCTGGAAGGCCGATAGCGAGGCCTTCAGGCGCAACGCTGACTTTCGTCTGGATGTCAGCTATGGAACCCATCACCGGGAGAAGTTCGATCTCTTTCTCTCCGGCGGCGGCAGGGGACTTCATCTGTTCCTGCACGGTGGATATTGGCAGGCACTGGATAAATCCTATTTCAGCTTCGTTGCCGAAGGGCTGGTGAGTAAGGGTATCGACGTGGCCGTCTGCAACTATCCCCTCTGTCCGGAGGTTGGTCTGGGAGATATCCTGCAGGCATTGCAGCGGGCCTGTCTCTACCTGTGGCGCAATGCCAACCGATTCGGGTCTGACTGGCCACGGTTGCAGTTGTCGGGTCATTCCGCCGGCGGGCAGTTGACAGCGATGCTGATGGCAACCCGCTGGCAGGAGCTTGCGCCCGAGTTGCCGGCATCACTATTTTCAGGCGGCATTGCGATCAGCGGTATCTACGACCTGGATCCCCTGCGCTGTACGACGATTAACAACAAACTCGGACTGGATCAGACCAGCGCACGAAACAACAGCCCGCTCTATGCGGAACCGGTATCCCGGGCACCTATGCTGCTGGTTGTCGGTGCCGAGGAGCGTCCCGCGTTTCACCGGCAGATGGAGGCATTCAGCCAGCGCCGACAGAGTCAGAATCTGGTGGTGGAGACCCTGGTGGTTCCCGGCTGCAATCATTTTACCGTTGTCGAGGAACTGGCTGATCCGCGGAGCCGCCTATTCGAATCGGTCCTGAGGATGGCAGACAGATAGGGGGCATGCGAAAGCGGGGGAAAAGTCCCTTCGACACAGGTATATTGGCGGGCCAGATCTGTTTCCCCGGTTGTATTCCATCTGCTGGAATCAGGATCGCGGGAGATTTCTTTGGTTGATCAACCCCCAATTTCTCAAATAGCAGGATGAAGTATGAAAATAACCATAGTCAGCGGCAGTCACCGCGATCCGTCCCAGAGCATCAAAGTGGCCCGGTATATCGAGCAGACGCTGCAACAGCAGCGTCTCTGCGATCAGGTCGAAATTATCAGTCTGGCGGGCAACCCCTTGCCGTTGTGGGATCAGGGCATTTGGGAAGGGGATCCCGAGTGGAACCAGCGATTGGCCCCGATCAGGGAATCACTGGGTACCAGTGACGGCTTCGTGATCGTGTCGCCGGAGTGGCATGGCCAGGTCCCGGCCGGATTGAAAAATTTCTTTCTCCTATGCGGGGCGAATGAGGTTGGACACAAACCGGCGATGATCGTGACTGTTTCCTCCGCGGACGGCGGTGCCTACCCGGTGGCTGAACTCCGGATGAGCAGTTATAAGAACAACCGTCTCTGTTATATACCGGAACAGATCATCGTTCGTAACGTGGAGAAGGTGTTGAACGAGGATCCCCGGGACAACCATCCCGATGCCGATGCCTATTTCAGGGGGCGCATCCCATGGGCCCTGGGGATTCTGAGGGAGTATTGCGTTGCCTTGAAACAGGTCCGTGCCAGCGGTGCCACCGAGACCGACGCCTTTAAAAACGGCATGTGAGAATAGTGCGGAGCCGACCTTTATGAATGACCCGGATAAAAAAGCGGTCAAGGATTACCTGATGACCCTGCAGGATGAAATCTGCGGGGCGCTGGAGAGGGAGGATGGCTCCGGTCAGTTTGTGGAAGATGTCTGGCAACGGCAGGGTGACGAAGGCCTGGGCGGCGGAGGGCGTACCCGGGTCCTGACCGACGGCGGGGTGATCGAACAGGGAGGGATCAATTTTTCCCATGTCACCGGAGACAGCCTGCCGCCTTCGGCAACGGCCCATCGGCCGGAGCTTGCGGGGCGTTCTTTCGAGGCGATGGGGTTGTCACTGGTGATCCATCCGTGCAATCCCTATGTTCCCACCTCCCATGCCAATGTGCGTTTTTTCATCGCCGAGAAGGAGGGGGAAGCCCCCGTTTGGTGGTTTGGCGGCGGTTTCGATCTCACCCCCTATTATGGCAACGAGCAGGATTGCCGGCACTGGCACCGCACCGCACGGGCGGCCTGCGAACCCTTTGGTGCCGATGTCTATCCAAAATTCAAGCAGTGGTGCGATGAATACTTCTTTCTGCGTCACCGCAATGAACCCAGGGGGATCGGGGGACTGTTTTTCGATGACCTGAACGAATGGGGTTTCGACACCAGTTTCGCCTTCATGCGCAGCGTAGGTGATCACTATATTCCAGCCTATCAACCCATTATGCAGCGCCGTAAAAAGGCCGAATACACTGAGCGCCACAGGGATTTCCAGCTCTACCGCCGCGGGCGTTATGTCGAGTTCAACCTGGTCTACGACCGTGGCACCTTGTTTGGCCTGCAGTCCGGTGGTCGCACCGAGTCCATCCTTATGTCCCTGCCGCCGCTGGTAAAGTGGCGCTACAACTGGCAGCCAGAGAAGGAATCCGAAGAGGCGGTGCTCTATGAGACCTATCTCAAGCCGAGGGAGTGGCTGCAGGAGTAAGCGGTGAACGTTACTCCTGTCGCTGTTCCATCACCTCGCCCATCTGTTTGCCCGGTTTGATCTGGCCCTGGTAGGTCAGCACCGTGCCAAAAGAGATGCTGCCTTTTTCACCAGAGAGCCGGGAGTTCTGCTCCCAGGTCCACATATGCCCATCGCGGGAATCGAGGATGAATACCTTGGGGATCAATGCGCCGTACTGGTCTGACCGTCCCCCCTCGTGCAGAACGACGGCGCGATATCTCCCGTCCTCGGCTGCCCGAGCGGGAATCGATACGCAGAGCATCACACCCAGCATCAGCAGCACCCCGGCCCAGTGACCAGGCGTTTCCATTCGATCAAAACCCATAGCTCTGCTGCATGAGAGAATACGCTTGATTTGTCGATTCTACCCAGGAAATCGGGTCGAGTTTAGACAGTATATCGGCAAGGCGAGCCCGACCGATGGGTTAAACTCGACCAAAGGCTTGAGGATAGGCGCGATCTGGCGCAGAGTATTTAGGGCACCTCGAAAAATTTGAAGTGCCGTATCGAAAAATCCCATGGAAGGGATTTTTCGAAGTACCCTTTAGCGAATAGTGATTGAAAGAGAAACAGGTAAAACAGGTATGAACAGAATATCGACTGGAATCAGGCTGCTGTTTACGGGGATGCCCCTTCTGTTGTTGGCAGGCTGTGGCACCACGCCGCCGACCAGTTTTTATCTGCTGACCCCGGTCGAGCAGTTACAGCCCTCGGACAGCAGGGATGCCTTGCCCAACCTGGTGATCGGCGTTGGCCCGATCCGGCTGTCGGATTATCTTGGGCGGCCCCAGATCGTCGCCCGGGAGAATGTCAACCGGCTTCAGATCGAAGAGTTCGATCGTTGGGGCGGGACTTTGGAGACCAATGTAAGTTGGGTGGTGGCGGAAAATCTCTCCACCCTGCTGGGTACGGATTCAGTGCTCAGCCTTCCCTGGGAGCGGGCAATCCTGCCGGCTTATCAGGTAACCATCGACATCAGACGACTGGATGCCGGGGATGACAGCCAACTTGATCTCATTGCCGTCTGGGGCGTTCTGAACAGCGATGGCAGGGAACTCCTGGCGATCCGCAGGACGGATATTCAAGAGCCGATAAGCGATAGTGAGATGGGCACCCTGGTTGCTGCTCAGAGCCGTGCCCTGGGCCGGATGAGCGAAGAGATTGCGAGCGCAATCCGGGAACTTCACAGCCGAGAGAAGTGAGCAGGTGTGGCTCTGAGCTGCTGTTCAGGGCCGGGCCGGAGTCATTAGAACAGATCCATCTGATCAGCCGTGATGTGTTCAAAACTGTCGTCAAGGAAGTGCAGGATGCCATCCGCTGCCGGTGCCAGCTGCCGCTCCATATAGTGCTGGTAGTCTATTGGTGCCGACTGGTGTGAGACCGGCTCCGGACCGTTGAGGGTGATGACATAACTCACCCAGCGGCCTGCCCTAGGGAGTTTTTTCGCCGCCTGCACATGGGGCGGCAGGTTGCGGCGGTACTCCTCCAGCGGCTGGCGCAGGCGTTTCCTATAGACCAGCTTATCATCCAGTTTTCCGGATTTGAGTTCTTCCACCAACGCTTCAATATACCGCACATAGGGCTCCCGGAAGAACACCCGGCGATACAGCTCGCGCTGAAAGCTTCGGGCCAGTGGGGTCCAGTCGCTTCGCACGCTTTCCAGCCCCTTGAACCTCAGCTCGAACTCGCCCCGACTGTTGCGGATATAACCCGCATAGCGCTTCTTGCTGCCTGTCTCCGCGCCCCGGATGGTCGGCATCAGAAAGCGGATGAAATGGGTCTCGAATTCGAGCTCAAGAAAGGAGTCGAGTTGGAACTCCCGTTCGATGGTCTGCTGCCACCAATGATTGAGCTCCTTGGCGAGCCGGTGGCCGGTGGCACTGGCGGTCGGTTCATCGGGTCCCCGCCCAAGCAGCACGAACAGGGAGTCGGTGTCGCCATAGATGACCCGGTAGCCTTGCGCCTGCAGCCAGTCCCGGCTGCGGGTGATGATCTGGTGGCCGCGCCGGGTGATGCTGCTGGTCAGCTTCGGGTTGTGGAAACGACAGCCATCGGCCCCCAGCACCCCGTAGAAGGAGTTCATGATGATCTTGATGGCCTGGGTCAGGGAACGGTCCTGGTTGCGCTTGGCCAGATCCCGCTGCTGCCATAGTTCGGTGATGATGGCCGGCAGGATAGATTCGCTGCGGGAGAAACTGGCCTCGAGAAAACCGGGCACCGGCGCTTCTCCGGGCCGCGCCATGCCCAAAGGGTCGATGCGGAAAGTGCGGATGATGCTGGGGTAGAGGCTCTTGAAGTCCAGTACCAGAACATTTTCATACAGCCCTGGCTGGGATTCCATCACATAGCCTCCGGGGCTGGAGGTCTCGAAGCGGAAGCTTCCGACATCATTGGCCACGGCACCCGAGCGGTGCAGCCGCGGCAGGTAGAGGTTGTCGAAAGCGGCCACCGAACCGCCCTGACGGCCGAGGGAAAGACCGGTAATCAGTGCGCGCTGGGTGGCGAATTCGATCAGATCGGTTTTCTCGAATATGGCCTCCACCAGGCGGCAGTCCTCCAGGTTGTAGGCGGCCAGTGCCGGGCGGTCCTGCCGGAAAAGTCGCCGAATCTCCTCCACCTTATCTTCTCCGTTGCTGATCAGTTTACGGCGACCAAGCAGGCTTTGCGCCACATGATCCAGAGCGAAGCTCTCAAATGACCAGAAGGCGGCGCGCAGGTTATCGATCCCGTCCAGCGCCACCCGGCCGGGGATACTGGAGATTCGCTGCTGCCCCGCCTGCTGCGGCTGCAGGATGGCGGCAGTGTCCTGGTTGCGTCCCAGGGTAAAGGGGATCCGGTGCTGGCGACAGCGTCGCTCCAGATAATCCAGATCAAAGTTGATCAGGTTCCAGCCGAGAATCAGGTCGGGATTCAGGTCGCGAATATGCTGCAGGAATCCCTGCAGCAGGCCCTGTTCGTCACTGAACCAGACCACCGGAAGGTCCGTCTTCCAGGCTGCAGCGCTGCCCTGCATGAGAATCTGCTCACGACCCTGGCCGCAGAAAGCGATGGAAAGGATTTCACCACCGAGGGCGTCGGTTTCGATGTCCAGGCTAAGGTAGCGGAACCGGGGTTGCAGGTCACTGGGTTTCAGCCTGGGGCTGGTCATCTCCCGGTAGCCCGAGCGTGAGGATACCTCGCCTTCGGCGCTGAAGGCGGCGGTGATAAAACGTTCCATTAAAAAACGGTCCGCAGGCTTGATGTCGGACTCGTAGAGCAGGATCTCTGTCTGTGCTGCCAGTTGCCGCATTCGCTGCAACTGTTGCTGCTGCCTAAAATAGAGCCCGTCCATCGCCTTGCCCTGCAGATTCTCAAGATCAAGGGGTTTGCGCTCGAACAAGATGCCGGGCAACAGCTCGGGGTCGAGGGCGGTTTCCCGGGCCAGGAAACAGACTGCCCGCTGACGGGGAAAGAGCAGACGCAGGGGACCGTCCGGCGTATGCGCCCAGAACACCAGCTCGATCCCATCGGGGGTGTCGCGCCAGTGCCGGGTCAACAGGAATCCGTTCAGCTGTGGCATCAATACAGGACGAACGGGGGGAGACGCTCGACCTTACCGGTTGACTCTGCAATAGCAGGTCCGCTCCCGATTTCTACCAGTCGTTTCAAGGTATCTCGAAGTAGACCAGTTGGGTCTGCAGCAGGAATTTCCCGCCGTCGTCGCTGACCATGAAGAAGCGATTGTCCCGGTGATGGGTCAGCCCCTCGAAGTTGGAGACCCGCCAGCCCTCGCCGCTGTTGAAACGGGCCAATCTCTCTGCCTTCAATTCGGTGCCGGCGTTGTCTCGGGAGGGGCTGACTCGTGACAGGGTGATCGTCCAGGGTGCCAGGGGCGAGCTGAATGAGCGCTCGAGCACGATCACCTCACCGTTGGCAAGGGCCTCCAGCGCAACCATTGCGCCATACTCTTCGAACGGACGGTAGAGCCAGCTTTTTCCCGTCGGGTCGAAAAAAGGTATGGTCTTTCCGCGGCGGGATTTTTCCGGGCCGGTAAGCAGCCCCAATTCCGGGTGCAGGGTCAGTGATTCCAAACCCTTGTTGGCATCTTTATAGAATCGCGGGTTGGCCAGGACGCGCGGCAGGGGAACGGCTCCCAGTTGCCGGCCGTCCGGCCGGTAGCGGACTATCCGGTTGTTAATCTCGAAAGAGACTAACAGCTGGCTGTCTCCGGCGATGCCGTTGTGACCATTTTCCAGGGTCAGACCCTCGGCGTCGTTCCACTTGCCGGACAGGGGTTTGCCATTGCGGTCCAGCAGTGGATAGTCACGCAACAGTTTCAGCCCGGTTAGCTGATCGTCGCGGAAAATGGTTTCAAGATGGAGCAGCCGACCGCGGTCGGAGACCGCATAGAGCCGTTCTTCGTCCTGGTCCCAGGCCAGGCCGGAGAGTTCCGCCAGGGCCGGGTGGCCGAGCAGGCCAAGAATCCCACGCAGCCGTATTCCCTGGTAAGGTTCATCGCTCGCCACCGTGTCCGACAGCTGGATGCGGTACCCCACCGACTGTGGTTCCTCGGCCCCGCTCGCGAGGGGCCATAGCAGGGCCGTGTTTATCAAGAGTATCCGAACGAGGGGGAAGGTTTTCACGCGTGTGATATCAGGCAGTCTTGTGGTATGTTTGCGCCAACGATTATAACCCGCTCAAGTCGATTTCGGGGACGTGAATGAGCAATCCAAGAACCACTCTTTTCTGGATGGTGATCTATCTGGCGATAGTTGCGGCGGTATGCACGCTCCTGTACGAGCCCTTGCGGGGCGTTTTTTTCGCCAACTGGGTATTCAACGGGCTGATCCTCGCCGTTCTGGTCGTCGGGATTGGTATCACCTTTCGTCAGGTCCTTATCCTGAGGCGGGAGCTGAACTGGATCAAGGTGTTTCGCACCGGCCAGACCGGACTTTCCCTTGAGAAGGAACCCCGTCTGCTGAAACCCCTGGCGATGAATCTCAGCAGTCATGTCAAGCACGATCGATTCAGTATGTCCGCTTTGTCGCTGCGCACGGTGCTGGACGGTATACGTACCCGCCTCGACGAGTCCCGCGAAATTTCACGCTACATGATCGGGCTGCTGATCTTTCTGGGTCTCCTGGGTACTTTCTGGGGACTGATCGCGACCATTAATGCAGTCGGTGGGGTGATCGGCGGCCTGGAACTGGGCCAACGGGATTTCGCTGAGGTGTTTGCGGAGCTTAAAACGGGACTGATGGAGCCGCTTTCCGGCATGGGTACCGCGTTCAGTTCTTCGCTGTTCGGACTTGGCGGATCCCTGGTCCTGGGATTTCTCGATATCCAGGCAGGCCATGCCCAGAACCGCTTCTACGACGGGCTGGAAGTGTGGCTGTCTGGATTGACTCATCTGATCGATGCGCCTGAGACCATCGAGGAGATGGAAATGGTGGGTATGCCGCAGCAAAAAGACCTGTCCGCCCTGATTTCCGATCTTCGCGAGGAGAACCGGCAACTTCGCCAGCAGCTGAACGATTCGGGGCCGGCGGCGGACTGATCCGCCGCAGCCTATAGAAAAACGCCATCATGCTTGCAAGTCCCCGCCGCGCGAAATCGACCATCAACATCTGGCCGGGTTACGTGGACGCGCTCTCCGCGCTGTTGATGCTGGTGATTTTTACCCTGCTGGTATTCACCCTGGCTCAGGTCTTCCTGTCCGAAATCCTTTCCAACCAGGATCGGGAACTCAGTGACTTGAACGCGCGGCTGGCTGAGATCAGCAGTCTGCTCGGTCTGGAGCAGGAGAAGAGCCGGCGGTTGGACAATGAGGTCAAACAGATTTCGGAGGAGTACAGCCGCAGTCTTGAGAAACAGTACGAGCTGTTTGGGCAGGTGGAAAAGCTTACCACGCTGTCCCAGGCGGACAGGGAGAAAATCGAACTCCAACTGCGTTCTATCGCCTCCCTGCAGCAGGACATCGACAGTCTGCAGCAGATGCGGCAGAAACTGGAGCAGGAGGTCGGCAACCTGGTTTTGTCGTTGGAGGGCAGGGATCAGCAGTTAGGCGCCCTGCAGGCGCAGTCGGAAGACCTGAAGGTACAGTTGTCGGATAAGGAAATGCAGATCGGCGCCCTGCGGGATCGTTCCAAGTCGCTGCAGGCCCGGCTGGCCGATGAGGCGGAGCGCACCCTGCTGGCCCAGCAGACGATCGAGCAGAAGGAGATACGGATCGAGGAACTGGTCGCTGTTGTTAATGCCGGCAATGAGGCCCTGGACGAGGAGAAGGAACTCTCTACCCAGGCGAGGGCTCAGGTTGAACTGCTCAATCGTCAGATTGCCGCCCTGCGGGAACAGCTTCTGGTGATCGGTCAGGCGCTGAAGTTGGCGGAGGAGAAAAATGCCGATCAGGAGGTGCAGTTGACCGATATCGGCAAGCGCCTGAATACCCTGCTGGCCGAGCGTGTAAATAAACTTGAACGCTACCGTTCCGAGTTCTTCGGCCGCCTGCGCGAAGCGCTGGGAGAGAATCCGGATATCCGGGTGGTTGGTGACCGCTTTGTCCTGCCCTCGGAACTGCTGTTCGCCAGTGGCTCGGCGACCTTGGGGGAGGCGGGAAGAAGCGAATTGTTCACGCTGGCGGCCACTCTGCGCCAGATAGCCGGTAAGATCCCGAGCGACGTGAATTGGATACTGCGGGTGGACGGCCACACCGACCGGCGGCCCATTCAAACCGAGCAGTTTCCCTCCAACTGGGAACTCTCCACGGCGCGGGCGGTTTCGGTGGTCCGCTTCCTGGCCCAGCAGGGCATTCCGCAACAGCGCATGGCGGCCACCGGTTTCGGTGAATTCCATCCGGTTGAATCCGCCGATACCCCCGAGGCCTTTCAGCGTAATCGGCGGATCGAGATAAAACTGACCGATCGCTGATACGCCAGGCTCGCTTATTCAGTCGCGAGATTGCGCTAACAAGGCATCACCAACTCTTTTAACTGCGCCGTGCGCACCAGAAAAGTACCCCTGGGATCCAGTTGAACTTTTGATCTCCGCGGGCTCATGAATTGAGTCTCCCCCCTGTTAGGATCGGAATCTACTCTCAGTCCGCGGTCCTCGCCATGCATGCCCAAACCGAAGCCCTGGAATCTGTCGCCGCTTCCCCCGATGCCAATCACTTGGCCTGGCAGCTGCAGCAGAAATACGCCTCGCGCATCACCGGGGTACTTCATCTGCCGGCCCGCAAGGGACGTTTCAAGCCGCTGCCTGATGCGCTGGATGTGAGTCTGCGCGAGGCATTGGTTGCGCGAGGTATTAAAAGCCTGTATCTGCATCAGCATCAGGCCTGGCAGGTGGTGCAGGACGGTAAAAACCTGGTGGTGGTGACCCCCACTGCTTCCGGTAAGACCCTCTGCTACAATCTGCCGGTGCTCCATGGGGCGCTGAAGGAACGGGCCAAGGCGCTGTATCTGTTTCCCACCAAGGCCTTGTCACAGGATCAGGTAGCCGAGATCGCTGAGCTCAACCAGGCCGGGGAACTGGGAGTACGGGCCTATACCTTTGACGGCGATACCCCGGGCGATGCCCGCCGGGCGGTGCGCACTCGCGGTGATATCGTGGTCTCGAACCCCGATATGCTGCATCAGGGGATACTGCCTCACCACACCAAGTGGGCGCAGTTTTTCGAAGGCCTGCGTTTTGTCGTCATCGACGAAATGCACAGCTACCGCGGTGTTTTCGGCTCCCACATGGCCAATGTCCTGCGTCGGCTACGGCGGATCTGCCGTTTCTACGGCGCCGATCCTCTTTTCATTCTCTGTTCCGCCACCATCGCCAACCCGGAACAGCTGGCGCAGCGGCTGATCGGAGACGATGTCACTGCGATCACGGAGAGCGGGGCCCCGCAGGGTGAGAGACGGCTGCTGCTCTGGAATCCGCCGGTGATCAATCCGGATCTGGGTATCCGTGCCTCAGCCCGGTCTCAGACCACCCGCATCGCCCGTATGGCTACGCAAATGGGGCTAAAAAACATCATATTTGCGCACAGCCGGTTGATGGTGGAGGTGCTCACCAAATACCTCAAGGATGTGTTCGACAAAGACCCGCGACACCCCCCCCGGATAGCGGCCTACCGCGGCGGTTATCTCCCCACCGCCCGGCGGGCAACGGAACGTCGACTGCGCCAGGGTGGCGTGGATTCTGTGGTCTCCACTTCCGCCCTGGAACTGGGCGTTGATATCGGTGCCCTGGATGTCTGTATCCTCAACGGTTATCCGGGTACCGTTGCCGGCACCTGGCAGCGTCTGGGTCGGGCCGGAAGGCGCAATCGACCCGCTCTCGGGGTGCTGGTGGCCAGCAGTGACCCGCTGGATCAGTATATTGTGCGCAACCCCGATTTTTTTCTTGATGCTTCTCCCGAACATGCCCAGATTTCACCGGATCAGCTCCTGATCCTACTGGATCATGTCCGTTGTGCCGCCTTCGAGCTTCCGTTCAATCGGGGAGAGGTGTTCGGCGGAGAGGCGCTGGAGGAGCTCTTGCAATGGCTGCAGGACGAAGGGGTTCTGCATCGGGAAGGGGAGCGATGGCATTGGGTGACCGACAGTTACCCCGCCAACGCCGTTTCGCTGCGCTCGGTGGCTGAGGGAAATTTCGTGGTGATCGACATTACCAACGGTGGGCAACAGGTGATCGCCGAGGTGGACTACAGCGCCGCCCCCATGACGCTCTATCCCGGGGCTATCTACATGATTCAGTCCAGCCCCTACCAGGTCGAGCGGCTGGATTGGGAAGGACGCAAGGCCTTCGTGCGCCAGACCCGGGCCGATTACTACACTGACGCTATTGACTACACCCGTCTCAAGATTCTGGACAGCACCGGGCGCGATCTGGCGCCGATGGGCCTGGTCGCCCATGGCGAGGTTCATCTGGTACGTCGGGTCGCCGGTTACAAGAAAATCCGCTATTACAGCCACGAGAACGTCGGCTTCGGCAAGATCAATCTGCCGGATCAGGAGATGCACACCACCGCCGTCTGGTGGCAGCTGGCCGAGGATGCGCTGGATACTGCTTTTGCCGGTCGTCAGGAGGCACTGGACGGGTTTCTTGGGGCCGCCTACGCCATGCACCATGTGGCCGCTCTGCGGATGATGGCGGAGCCCCGGGACCTTGGCCGGGCGGTCGGGGACGGTGAAGCCGGTTGGTTTGCCACCGTCGGTCCCAACGGTCGCGGCGCCCTGCGCAATCTGGAGGGGGATGAACTTTCGGTCGATGGTCAGCAGCGCTTTCGGCCAACGCTGTTTCTTTACGACAACTATCCGGGTGGTGTGGGGCTGTCGGTACCCCTTTTCGATCAGCGTGCAACGGTAGTTGAACAGACCATCCAACTGATCGACCAGTGCGACTGCCGCTGGGGCTGTCCCGCCTGTGTCGGACCGATTCTGGCCTCCGATGAGCAGCGGGGCTGCGCTCCCAAGACAGCCGCTATTCGGGTAGTGGAGATGTTGCGTGGCAGGGCTTAGGGAACGTCTGCTGGAACTCAAGGGGCGAACCGGGGCGGGTGGTGTGTCACACGGAACTGACGCTCTATCGGGCCGTCTCAGTCGTCTCCAGCCTGACGGGAGGGGAAGGGCGAGACCACGGCCAGCGGATGAATCCAAACTGGCTAGATGCCTTGGCGGTAAGCTGATCGATAAGGGAGTAATTCTGCTCGAACGGCGATACTCGCTGGATTCGGTTCACGGCAAAGTGCCGTTGCGTCTGCTGGAACAGGGTCTGGATGGGTTGCCGGATGTGGAGGGCCTGGAGCTCGAGCGACTACTCTTTCTGGATACCGAGACCACTGGCCTATCTGGTGGGAGTGGTACGTTGGTTTTCCTGCTCGGGCTGGCCCGCGTCCAAGGCAGAATGATGGTGGTGCGGCAGTATCTGCTGACCCGCTGCGCCGGTGAGCAGAGAATGCTCGAGGTGGCCGGCGGCTGGGTTGGGCAGGGGGATACCCTGGTCAGTTATAACGGCAAGTCCTTCGATCTTCCAATGCTCGCCACCCGTTGTCGTCTCTCCGGTACGCCGAATCCTTTTTCCGCGCTGCCCCATCTTGATCTGCTCTATGGGGTAAGACGAGCCTTTTCGAAACGGTGGCGGGAGTGCAGCCTGCAGACTGCGGAGCAGCGACTGCTTGAATTTTTTCGCCGTGATGATCTCCCGGGATCAGCGGCGCCGGAGTGCTGGCGAGCCTGGCTCACCCGGGCTGACGCCAGCTGTCTGCCAGGTATCTGTCGACACAACTACTGGGATATTGTCTCTCTGGCAGCGCTGCTGCCGAGGCTCCGTCAGTGTCATCAGCAACCGGGTAGACACGGTGCGGATGTGCTGGCTATCGCTCGGGTGCATTTGAAAAGGGGCGGGTTGCAGCAGGCGTTATCCCTGTTGCAGGAGAACCGGGACCGGCTGGACCAATCCGGTCTTCTGCAACTGGCCCGTCTGTTTCGACGAAACCGTCGCTGGCAGGAGGCACTGGAGATCTGGAAGGGGTTGGCCGAGTCTGGCAATGAAGATGCCCGGGAACAGCTGGCCAAATACTATGAACACATCGCCCGTGACTACCAACAGGCGTTTGCCTGTGCCAGCGAACTGCCAACCAACGCGGAACACCTCTACCGCTGCCGGCGTTTGATTCGCAAGCTGGCCCACTAGCCTGTTTATTTATGCGGTGCTTTCAGCAAACGAATATCATCGATCCAGACTGTTCCTTTTCCGTCTACAACCAGATTGATTTTTACATTGTCAGGATTTTCACCTGCCTTAAGAAAAAAAGGTGTCTCCTGCAATGTCCATTCTTGACTCCCGGATATAGGCGATTGAAGCGCGCGAGAAAAGAATTCACCTTTTTCAGGGAAGCGGCACCACATTTCGATATAGGCCTGCCCATCCAGGCCTTCGGTGCGCAGCCTGGCGCGATAGATTAACTGCGCGTCTTCGATATCGATATCGCCGGTTTCATAGAGTCTTACCGTGGTCGGCTTGCCCGCAGTGACTCTCAATGATCCGTTTCCATCACTCGTTATTTCCTTATCGATTTGAACTTCGGTGACAGCGATAATTTCGTCTTTGTTATCGATCGGGTAGTGTTTTATCTCTGTGGTTTCTGTTGCTTTTTGAGAGCAAGCAGTTGCCCAAACTGTGAACAGGCATGTGATATAAAAAACCGATCTTCTCTTGCCACACATTCCAGTTACCTCTTTGTTTCGATCGTCAGATTTTACGCTTGCCTTCAGGATGACTGCATTGTTTTCGATGTTATATGGAGTACCCAGTGAGATAGCAGCCCGAAATTATCGTGGACCCAGGTATCGATAGTGTCCGGTGATCGGATACTCGAAGAGCAGGTCTTGCAGTTCTGGACCCGCGCCAATATTGTGAACAATCAATGGACGACGGCCGTCGTCCGAGAAGCGTTCCGCAACGATTCCGATGTGTGGAAGGTTGCCTGGCAACATCCAGGTCACAAGGTCTCCAGCATGGTAATCGGAGCCGATACTGGATATAGGTAGCTCGGCTTTCTGCCTTCTGAGGAAGCTTCTCAGATTAGGGACGCGCCGATGGTCAATATTCGGATCCGGTCGGCTCAGGCCCCAGCTTTGGGGATACTCCTGGAAATTGATCGACATATCCTCGTGAACCAGGCGCTGCAGGTCTACGCCTACCGCTCGATATGCTCGAATCACGAGGTCAGAGCAGACTCCAATGTTGTCAGGGACGTCACCATGCGGGTAGTTCAATCGGCGATAGCTTCCGTCATACCTGACTTCATGGGTCGTTCGCTCGATCGCGGCAGCAACGAGTTGGATGAGAAAGTCCGAGGGTTGGTCCTGCGCCATGGTTGCGCCGGGAAGAAGCAGTAGTGCAATCAGAAGTACTTTACCAAGGCTCATTGATCTCTCGTGGCTATATAACAAAGTGGCTTTCCTGCCGTATTGTAACCTTCAGCTATGCGGTCTGATTTTGCTTCGATAGGGTTGGAACAGGGCTTGAAAGGCATAAGCGTTTTCTAGCGCTACCGGTTTCCGTACTCCTGCCCTTGAAAAATCGCAGCTTATCACTGTTCCTTGTCCGCGTTATCTTAATATTACCGTTGCATAGATAGTGGTTCCTTGATAAACCTTTATCCAAAGGGGATCACGAACAATCCCATGGAAGGGGGTTTTCAAAGCACCCTACAGTTAGCCACTGGTCGTGGAGATATTCATGAGGCTGATGACGGTTTTTTTAACAGTCCTGCTGGTCACAGTTACCGGTACCCTGGTTGGTGCCGAGATGCGCGGGCTTTTTGTGTTCGGTCATGAGGTGCGCAGCCTGCAGCTTTGTGGCAATGAACAGATCTACTGGGTGCAGGCGCCTGTGGCACAACGCCAGCAGCTGAAACAGCAGTACTATCGCATTGCGAGGCGACCTTACGAGGCTGTGTATGTGGAACTCGAAGGGGATTTCAGTGATTGGCCGGCGAGCGGATTTGCCGCGGACTACGACGGGACCATCGTGGTTCGGGAGGTCCGACTGGTCTCCAGGGATGGCATTGAGTCTTGTGGCGCGGGACACCCGGCGTTGGCTGAGAAGACGGTGACTTACGTTTTTGTGTGTGACGAACAAACAGCCTACACGGTGCGGGCCAGCGAGACCAAAGCCTGGCTTTTCCATCCGAATGGGACCCTGATGCTTCCTGCCGTGCCGGCTGGGCAGGGCACAAGCTACTCTGACGGTGCCTATGAGCTCTGGATAGAGGGCCAGCAGGCGCAAATTGGCGAATCGGGAAGTGAACTACAGCAGTGCCGGAACGACCCGCGATCTGCGGTCTGGGAGAAAGCGAAGCTCGACGGTGCGGACTTCAGGGCAGTGGGCAACGAACCAGGATGGAACCTGGAGATCCTGGAAGGAAGCCGCGTGGTGCTGATCACCGATTACGGCGCCTCTCGAGTCGAACTGCCGCTGCCGCAGCCAACGGTGGACAGCGAAGCCCGCACCACACGCTGGGATGCAGGTGAATTGGTGGTGGAGGTAATCGGTCGTCACTGCCTTGATTCCATGAGCGGCGAGCCGTTCGAGACCACAGTGGTGGTAAGCTGGGGCGGGCAGACACTCAGGGGGTGTGGGCGTGCCTTACATTGAGTACCGGATTCAGAGGGCTGGGTAAATGCGTGAATGGTGTTTAGCAGGATTTTTTGCAGTGACTTTCTTTTTTACGATAGGTGCAGGTGCCGGGGATACTGGCGAAGGCGGTTCGGATGGCGCGACCATCGACTCCCTTAGCGGCCAGGCCTGGACCCTGGTAGCCCTGACTGGCCAGGAGGTCGGTCCCGGGCCTGCGGTGACGATACGTTTTGAGACGGATGCCACCCTGAGCGGGTTCGACGGCTGCAACCGCTATCGAGGGGGCTTCTCCGTGGAAGGTTCCGCCCTTAGGATCCCGCACGAGCTGGTAACGACGAGGATGGCCTGCTCCCAGCCGCTGATGAGGCGCGCGCATGCCTACGCTCAGGCCTTGGCACGGACCACTGTCTTTGCCATAGAGGGCAGTCGGCTGAGTTTGCGAGACAGCGCTGATAAGCAGCTGGCTGTTTTCGAGGCAGATGGCCTGACTTTGGCAGGGACCTCCTGGGAGGTCATCGCGTACAACAACGGCAAGCAGGCCGTAGTCAGCGTTATCAATGGTACCCATATCACCGCGCTTTTTGGCGACGATGCTCAGGTGACAGGAAGCGCCGGGTGCAATCAGTATTTCGCGGAATATCTGGCTGTTGACGAGTCGATCACCATCGGCCTTGCCGGGGCGACCCGCCGCTATTGTGCTGAGCACGAGGGGGTGATGGATCAGGAGGCGCATTATCTGGAGGCATTGCGGTCTGCCGCGACCTTCCGGCTCGAAGGTGGGCGATTGACCCTGCGTGCAGGCGACGGTGCCCTGGCAGTGACCCTTGTCCGCGACCAGGCGGGTGCGTCAAGCCCTGGTCCTGGAGCTAAGTCCAGGATCCGGTTCGACCTCGCTCGACTCAACGCGGACGGCCTCCAGGGCGCGCCGGACGGGTTGCGGGCCCTGCACTACGAGTACTGCATCCCCGACCGGCCCGAGACGATTGGGGAAGTAACCGCCATCGACCCCACGCTGCAAATCCAGCGGGACTCGCCCGGTCGAGCAGGCTGCGGCGTGGATGAGTTGCTTTGCCTCGGTCACACCCATCAGTCCGGCTACCGTGCGGTGCTGGAACGACTCGCAGAACTTCCATTTGTAGTAAACATCAGCGAGACCTTGTTCGAATGAGGAAGTCCTTGTCAGCGAACATATTTTGCCATTTTCAGTCGTGATAACCCGTACTTTCTTCGATATTTTCTGCAGCTCGAATCCGAGCTGAAAAAAGCTCGCGGACAACTGGCTGATCGCAAGTCCATCGACTAGGCCAAATGCATTATCATGCGTCAGGCCAGGCTATCTGAAGCGCATGGCTACTGATCGATCTGTATGGACCTCGGTCGGGCTGCTGAAAACTACCCCAGTCTG
>Ga0316189_10000109_pt1 | contig 72682 bp, 113 predicted proteins | sample LowCovwburrow_MG_FD_204930 | JGI IMG/M metagenome (GOLD analysis project Ga0316189, IMG submission 204930) | Coastal sediment microbial communities from Maine, United States - Lowes Cove worm burrow | ecosystem: Environmental > Aquatic > Marine > Coastal > Sediment | place: USA: Maine...
CATCTTTATAGGGTTGTCGCTGTATAACACTTTGTTAACAACACAGCTATTTAATTTGGAAGCACTAAGACCAAATCGCTCATTGTTCTTTGTTACATAAGAGTCACGGACTGAAGTTGCCAATCCTGATCTTTTATCCTTTGCATTATCTATAAGCTGTTTGCAGCGCTCATCTTCTTCCATAGTGAGGTCGGTAATCACCCTAGTATTTAGGGCTGGTGAGTCCTCATTAAACACGTCATACTGTACAGTCTGATATGCTGGGTACATACAGTCGGCTTTTAGGAAGATTTCTCTTTCTGGACTGTTCACCACTTTGTCAATTACTGTGCGGTCATGCATACCACCAGTTTTATCTATAAAGACATAGCCATGTTTAGCAAGCCAGAACCTTTTATAGAACAAGCCCATTATGCGCTCAATATCTAAGGTGTCTTTTATATGAACAAAAATGTGTTGTCCTTGTATACCACGATACTTCTCCATGCTTACCGTATTCTCTATACAGCTAGAAGACGAAGTCTTCCACATGTGAGGTGCATCTTTTATTTCTGGTAGGACTTCATATACAAGGTTAAGAAATTCGTCTTTGGTTAGAGGTTCACCATCATTCTGAGTGTAGTCTGAAGATGGGTCGTAATCCAATAGGATAAAACCATCACCACCTCTATAGTCAAAATAATCTTTGGAGCGGGCGACCATAGGGGTCTTGGTATCTTCATTAGCGCGTTTGTTGATTTCACCCTTGGTAATGATCAAGCCTTTATTATAGACAGTAGTGCCGGGGATTAGGATAGTGCGGTCATCACAAGCGTCACTAACCATAAAGTTATGTAATGCTTCTATGTTTAATTCATCTTGAGTAAAGAACTCAGCGAGTGTTAAATTACCACCATCATTTTTTACTAGCTCCCCACTTTCTTCATCTACGCTAAATCTCTTACTAATTGGATTCTTTGATTTGGCTATCGTAAACTTCATTAATGTTCCCTAGCGTTCTTATTATAGTGACTAATGATTAAACAGTTGGAGCCTGTAAAGTCACATTATATTTTTGTTACTTGTATTTGCATGTTGTGGGTTAGTTGTATTGCATCGACTAAAGATAGATCAACATAATCAACCTTTCCTACTTCTCTATACTTGACGATATATTTACCATTGTGAAAATCCATGTTGGCAAGAATAACGCAATCTGAGAAACTTAGCAGATATTTTTCTTGTATGTTGCGCTTATGATTGTTTAGAAATACTGTGATTAAATTTAGTCTTGATAGCATGCGGTCTCACCTATTCTTATAAAAACAGTAATTTGGACAGATTGCAGGGGCAATTGTATGGAGTATATCACAGGAATCTAGTTGTGACAAAAGCAGTTTTAACGGCTGGTTTTAGAAAAAGCCATGACAAATAAATCATCATGGCTTTTTTAAGAAACAACTATTACCTTTCAGGCTTTACCGTCGGACAGGCATGATGAGATTGGCAAGAATCACAGTACCACCGTCACCCCAATCTTTTGGCTGTTTGGTATAATTGGGTTTTTTAGCCAAGGCATCAGGTTTGACAATAGCGACATCAGAGTAGCTTGTAATTTTACTAAATGTGCCACTGGGTTCCAGTCGCATGCCATACACAGGAAGGATACCGGAAATGACCATGTCATGTTGATACAGCAAATGACCAATACTGGCAGAGACAGCACCTGTATCATTTTCACCAAATGTACCCGGAACACTTGCCATAAGCAAATTACCAGAACCAGCGTCAACAGAAAGACTGGCAGTTGAATGAGCATCTACTTCTGAATGACAGCCCATACATCGACTGTCCTGACTGGAATCTGCATGTGCCGGCATAGCAATAAATGACATTGCAATAACAAGTATCATACCAAATTGAAACTTTTGAATTTTCATTTCTTCTTTTTCCCTAGTTATTGGTTAGTTGGAGATTATACAATAACATATCAAATCAAGAATATCAAGACTGTTTTTCCGGCTATATGAATCTTAACCAATAGCTAATATTTTAAACGGTGGATGTTTTATCTCGCCCTTATCCGTATAGCTTGGGATAACTTTATAAACAGGACATTCGAATATAGTACAGTCCATGCTAAACTCAAGTTGCGCAATGCTCAGTCTACCTTTTAATTCAGCCTTGCAAATAGAGTAATACTCATAGTCCATGTATATGGCGAGATTAGGCTCATCACCTTTTACAATCATATCACTCTTTTTATGGAACAATGCATTAATAACTTTATCTATTTCCATAACCATGTCGCCACAAATGAATTGTCACAAATTGCAAAATATGAAATCAGTATAAAAATAAGAACTATCCAACAGAATAAACCCAAAGCTGAATCAAAAGCATTTGCTTCTCGCTCTGCCCTGCTAGTTATATTGCGTTTTATTGTCATATTTTATTCCTTATATCGAACTACTAATTTAGTAGTAATTAGTAGCAAATTAGTATTTGGTTTAATTTAATAATTATTATAGATAGTGCCAATATCGCTCATCAGTCTTATTCATCTTTCTGAATTTGTCATAACTAATCCTAATATCAAGAAAGTAATTTTTGGACATATGATCTTCGTTTTTGTTTATTGCGCTGTCTAATAGATTGTATGTTTTTAACAAGCATTAGAACATTGCTAGAAAACAAAACAAGATATAATAACTCTAGTTTTTTCCAAGTGCGAAACACATCATACCATCTCCAATTTTTTGGAACAACTGGCATTGGATCATATGCAATTGGTTCATCGCAATACACATACTTAAATTCATATATATACATCAAATTTAATTTCCTAGTTTAATATTATAAATCGTATTTAGCTGTTTCAGCTCTTGTAACATAGACTATTCTTGTTGTGTTAGGTATTTTTATTGATAATACACCTTTGTTTTTTCCTGATTTTGCCAAGCGAAACTCTGCCCCAGTAACTTTCATTGTGTCAGAGTTTTTAGGATCGCCAACAATTCCAGCATCATACAATCTGAAATTGATAGGGGTTTCGCCCATCTTTTCTAAAGCAACTTTTCCAAAAGGAAATGACGCAAAACTATCAACACTCATATCAGTCATTTTATCACCATGTTTTTATTATTTCGAAATTCTCAAGATCAGTGTACTAATCTTTCTTATGCGTTATAACCATGCTTTAATCATCTGTTAGTATCTATTATATAATAACTAACCAAGCTTAGGCGACAATCCAATTGCATTGAGAATTTACCTAAATGGAAATAGATTAACTTTCCTGACTTGAAGCGATTGATCCCATAATACTTCCAGCTATCCCAAGGGGAGTAATGAAAACTTACATTTCCATTCAAATACCGTCTGATATTCATTTGTTAATCTCAACTCTAAAATGAATTGCAATTCCGGGTTTGGTATCAGAAACAGGCATCAGCCCAATGATTTTAAAATTGTTATAAACAAGTGTTGGGGCTGCAACCACAGCAATCTTGTATCTATAACCAGTTACTGCCGCAGTAACAAAGCCAATTTTAATATTCTTTATTTTGAAAGGTAGTGCCTCAACCATAGTGTAGGTAGATATATCTCTAAAACTGTTTTGGTATAACCCTACGCCTACTGTAATGAATTCAGTTCGCTCTGTTTCATATCCTAACCCAAGATTAAAACTATTATAAGAGCCACCAAAATGTTTCGATACGCCTCCTAAGTTTACCCAGTCTTTTGCAACTACTGTAGAAGGTATCAGCAATAACGACAGTAAGAATAATTTTATCATTTTACTTCGAATTCTTTAGCTTCATAAAGCAAACAATTGGTATGCTCTTTGACGTCAATGACACCTTCAATATGTTTACGCCAGTATCTATCACCTTTTGGAATCTTCCTGCCGCATTCCTCGCAGATATAACCATTTCGAGCAGTTTGTATAGTTGGATTAGACATTATTATCCTTTTTAACTCTTTCAAGTGTTCTTACTTGCTACAAAAGCTCGCATTGCTGCGATTAATGGGGCTGAGCCGTAAGTAAAAAACTTTCCATCTACAGTCGCCATCCAATGGAAATTTGGATCAACATTTTCATCAGGGGTAGTGACTTTGCCAATATGTCTAATGTTGATGCAGTGCTCTTTAATAATCGCCATACCTTGTGAACCGTTGGTGGATGGTGAGTAATGGTACGGTTCGTCTATGCCAGGAGGTTCTTCTATAAAACATTTACCTTCTTTGACATAAATGTGATGATCTGAGTAGGCTTCAGGTTTATTCTTTTGAACAACCTTAGCCACAGTCAAATCAAGATCGGCACCTTCTAGTTTTGATACATCGACCGGAGGCTTCCGAAATTCAACTAATGGACAAAGAGCAGAGGTGCAGTTTCCTTCAAATTCGGATACATTGTCACTATGTTTACAATGATTTATTGCGACTTTACCATTTCTGTCACACTGGTAACTATAGTGTTCACAGATTTTGTTTAATACTGGACATTTTTCAGTCATTACCCAATCACCTCAACTTTCGACTCTAAAGACCATTCTTCATCAACAAAACAGCATATTGATTGATGATGCCGGTTTACTGTTGACCCGTTCCATTGGGCAACCAGACCATTCCCGTACATCTCAATAGCAACCCAGACATCATTTCCATCTCTGTACTTGAATCTTGCACCAATAGGTAAATCTTTGAACGGCATGAAAATAGGATTATCTTCTTTGTTCACAACAGATTGTTTTACAGAGAAAGTTACTTCAACAGAATCATTATTCCAATTAGCAGGAAACAACGGGTCTTCTGGATGAAACCCACCGCCCCATGAAGATATGGCTTCTTTTATATACTGACCGATCTTTATATCAAGAACACCTTCTGGTACATCAAGATTTATTATGAATTGGCGTTCCATTATTTTGCCCCAATAACTTTGCGTTTGTTTATTTCTGTTTTTATCAACTTTATAAAGTATTCTGTATAACTAGACTTATTACGCATAGTAATTAATTCATTGTCTGTTGCACAAGATATCTGAACGCTCATTTTAAAATCCTTAAAAAGTAATTCCAAGTATGGTTTAAAAAATTATGTTGAACAGCATCTTTTTTATTTAATTGAAAACTTAATTCAAAACCATGCTTACTAGGTTTGACGTCGACAACTGTTGCATTATATGTGCCTGCTGGAAGCTGTTTTTTTGTTGTTTTCATATCAATGCACCCATTTAACGTCCAACCAATTTGGTAGAAAAAGGTATCTTTTATCTTATAGTTTATTATACCATAAGCTTACTTATACATCCATTCAACTACTACGATAGGAACACCATCAACAGTCTGATACTCAGGATCGACAGTATAACTGTCAACATATCTTGGACGTATTGCATCAACAATTTCACCATTATCAAGTTTAACTTTTAATGGTATACCTGGCGTTGGGAAAAGTGAAGCCTCATTCCATTGATACTCAACCATTTTTACCCCATTTTTCTTTGTATTCAGCAACAAATTCTTTCTCAAAACTAGAGCGCCATCCACAACAAAGACATTCAAACTGGCCATTTTGGAACTTAGTTCTTGGCATCGTCACACATTCTACATTTCCGCAATATGGAGAGTAGTTTGGCCTTGTCAGTAAATTGTTCCGCACTATGCTCATAACGCTTTGAACACATGGAATACCAGCTCGCCATCGTGCAGTTGGTATGTACCTATATAATCACCAGTATTTTCAGTTGTGTTATGCCCTGTCCCGTGGGTGACTATCCCCTGTTCGTACTTTTCTGCATCAGGATCAAGCATTACCCATAAATATATAGCTCCATTTTGCATCTGTACAGTCAATATCTCTGCGCCTTTGGTCAGCTCAATTGTCTGGTGGTCAGTTGTATTCAATCGGAATTTCCAAATTGTCTTGTTAGTTCTCATTTTATATCTCTATATTATTGAAAGTCGTAATTTTGATTACACCAGATTCGGGGTCTGTCCCGTTATCTTCTATAATTTTTTTGGCAACATCCTTAAGGTCAACGCCACTAAGGTCTATCGAGACTATTCCATAAAAGAACTTGTTTATGGTATCGTTATGATAATCAAAACCTAAGAAATAACTTTTTGTATTTCGGTTGTCTGACATCATTGCTAGAATAGTTTCAACTTCCTCTCTACCACTACATGATATTGCATATCTTACAACATCAGATATAGTATGATCATCAGTGATAACAAACTCATTAGGGCCCGGAATGTATGGTTCGCCTTCTGTTAGTTTAACAAGGTCTTTTTTAATTTCTGGCATTTTCGTCACTCTTATAATGGTTAAAGTTTTATGTTTTCAAACAGCTCTTATCAGAGTCAGGTTCTTTGACGATATCTTGATTATTTTCTTGCCACTCAATAAAATCATCAAGCTTGCCTTTTATAACCTCTATATGATTTTCGTCTTCACACATAGCAGCATAGGCAATTAGCATTCCTATGGTTTTTCTATCCTTTGCTCTGAAAATCATGATCGGTTCATCATCTGGAATTGGTTTTCCAGTTGAACGGTTTACAATCTTTCCGTCAATTGAATCATACTTTCTTTCTTGGCTTAGTTTCATAATCTACTCCAAAGTTATGTGGTTGATTTTTCAAGTCTTGCAGCACCACAAGCAAGCGCAAAATATGCCTCTTCACCATATTCATTCTTTGCAAAAACTTTGTTATGTTCTACTTTGGTGATTTCAAGTTCTTCACCAAGTCTTGCAAATCCTGGCGCACCAGCACCAACTACCCTAACTTTTTCACCTACAGTAATATTATTAAAATCGATCATTACCTCTTCCTTTATTTTCTTTTGTTCACTTATGATAAATATTTGACTAGCTCTTCTCTAAAACGCTCCACTATCTCTGTGGCGGTTATTTCATTATTTTTGATAGCATCTTCAATAACGCCACATGGTAAATCTTCATCATCTTTCCGACCATAATAAAGAAAGATTGAAACTAAATCGCCAGCATTATCTAAAATTAATTTTTTTTGTTATCACTCATTTTAAAACTCCAACAATTTAAATGTAGAACAAATCCTTTTCAGCTTTACGACCTAAATCAAACACCTGTTTGACATAACAATCACAATGGCATTCATTTATAGGTATTGTTCGGTTGATATACTGACAGTCTTCATAATGTTTGTATATTTCAGTAATCTGATATTTGTATGGTTCAAATATCATATCTTTAAATTTATCAGTTTTGATATTATCAGCCATATGATTCCGCCTCATTTGTTATTCATCAAGAACTTCTCGTGCATTTGAAAACCCATCTCTTGTTTCTAATGATGCTGGTTCACCGATATTGTCAACCATGAATTTCAAAGCTTCTTCTAGCTCTTGAATTCTACATGCCATTGCTGCCATGTGAATATCATCATCGGTTGCACACATTGAATTGATATGTGTGGTCATTATGTCATTAACATGATTAATTGCTTTATCAGCAAGCTTCTTCATTGCCATCCTAAGAGCGACCTTTTTGTTTATTACGAATATTTTTAAACTTGGACATGACACACAAGTTTTCCTGTTTATACTTGTCATAGTTTCTTCTTACATGGCGAGCTTTTTTTAATTCAGCAAGTAGCGCTTTTTCTTTTCTATTTTGCCACCATAAAATTATTGATTCAAACATACAAGCCACCCCGACTTATTAGTTGTTTATAATGTCCCTATTACTGCAAATCCCTGTATCTTGTATCTATAGATTAACAAGAAATGATGGTTAAATCAAAGATATTATCCCGGTTTTATCCTATCATCATACTTTTCTTTGTGGGTGCGGAACAACTCAGACAAGAACATGGAATTGCACATTATGTGATCTACGTGAGGAAGACCACTATATCCTTCACTAGCTTCACCGTTTTCATCCAAGTCTAGGTCTTGACCATTTTGAAACGCCATCAAATGCCTTAACATAGAATCTACGATATTACTATAAGGAAAACCTTGTTTCCAGTTTCCTCGATGATACTTCTCAGCACCAAATTCAAGAACTCTTACCATGCCTTTCATAGCGTTTGGTGCTTCTAATAGATATGATAATTCAGGTTTTCCTGCGTTATGTCTGGTTGCGTCATTGCATTCATGATTAATGATTATTGCACCCTTTACATGAAAATATGGTGGTTTTACATTTGTAATAGCTAGATCACCGTCCTCTAATTTTGATGTGCCGTCCCAATTATCAAATATAGTTGTACATTTAAACTCTTTAATTAATGATTCTGCACGTCTAGTTTTACCTATTCCTGCTTCGCCATACAATATTATAATACTCACACCATATACCTCCAGTTTTATTTATTGACTAATAGCCAGAATTAGCTCTATATCGCTCTTCATTAGAAAGAGCAATAGTTTCTATATTCTCTAATCTATTATCAACAGCCTTCAGTAAATCTCTTATCTCGATGAGAGTGTTTAATAAATCTTTGAAATATTTAAGCATCATTTGCCTCCGTAATAACTCTACTGATTATGTGATTTTCTAATATCAACCCTATCCTAGCAATTATACTTGGGCACATATCATTTGTACCGGGTATCATATGACGAGTAATAGGGCTATACACTTCTTGCAACTCATTAGCCATTGCCATAGGATCAGTGCCTGTTTGTAGAAGCATAGACGTAAGTCTAGTTACAAGCTGGATCATCTCAAACAAGTTTTTGTCATCTATGCGCACAAATATTTCCATGACTTTACCGTCATCATCATGGTTTATTGTTGTGTAGAATGTGTGCTCTTGTGTCTCACTCTTGTAAGTTGCACCTTTGCTAATTCTTTCAATACTCATTGCTTTTTACTCTTTGCGAGATAAAATGACTTATACAGCATACATTGCTCTATATATTTTCTTCGTTTCACTCTATATTGTTTTACCAAAACAAAAATTATAGTAAGAATAACTGTAATTAATGCATAAAACAAATAAGGGACTATATCATAAAATTCTGGCATTTTATTACCTCTTATTTTCTGTATTTCCTGTCTTGTCTCGATTGAAAGTATTTTCGTCTGTTTTCCATTGTAGCCTCTTTTCTTTTAGCAATTATTTTCTTTGCGGCTATAACTGCATCTTCTCTCGAGAAGCCATCTTCCATATACTCTTCGATCAAATCTTTTGAACCAAGCATAATCACCTCCGTATATTTTTTAATTCAAATCTTTCTGTTATAATCGGTATTACAATTTCGCCATTTGCGCCAGTTGACTGGTTTTCTTCAGTGAGTATTGTAATAGTTGGTCTATGGTTTACTTTGATATTCAAAGTCAGTTCAACGATATTGTCTGGAAGATCAATTATCTTTTTTAATTGTTCAAACAATTCTTGAGACGTATATATACTCACTTCTGATCTGCCTCATATTTTTCCATGAACCTCTCAATAACGGTCATGACATTTTTATCAAATTCTTCGGTAGCGGCTATTGATCCTCCATTGTCTTTGTGGGCATTCAAGGCATTCAATACTATATTGTTTACTTTGATACCGGTATCAGAACTATGCTGTACTAGCCAGTCCTCAAGCTCTTGTGGCAAGTACATACCACGTCTAACTGTGTTATCTGCCATTATATTAATCCTTTCTCATCTGCTAACCACTGCGTTATAAAAATAGATTCTGGGTTGTTTTCATCAATCCCACAATAATCTTGAATTTGCGATTTAGGAATCCATACAGGATCACCTGATGCATCAAGAACCTGTAAAGCCTTATCTGTAAATGCGGTAACTTCAACTTCTACTTCAATTGTCATTTTTCTCTCCTAATAAAATGGTTGGGCTGGCAGGATTCAAACCTGCACGAAGATTCTCACTATGGTCACGGGGAAGGGTTCCAGCCATTCATCATCTTCTAGCATCGCTTTAACAGAAATCAGGATGCTTACCCTATCATAGAAAGTTAGTGTCTATATTCCACCACAGCCCATAAACTTTTACTGTCTCCAGTTTACTGCGCTATCAATCAGTTGTTTCATTGATACTATTGCTTGTCGCCTCATATATTTCTTATTTGCTTTTAGAAAATCTTTCAGTTCATCTGCCGGAGTTCTTGGTTTCGGCATTGAAACATGTACATATGAACTTGACTGTTTGATGATTCTCACATAATTTGATGGAACTACTGCGGCCTTCTTGCCAAGCTCAGTAAGTTCATTTGCTTCTTGTTGCGTCGAAACTGGTACAGAATCGCCAAATGATTTTGTGAACAACTCAGCACAAGAATCAGCTATATCAGAAACGCTATAGCTAGGAGTCGTATCACTAAGATAACTTACATCTGGTACGGCATTGGCAATGTCTAGTGCTATGCTCTCATTTCTGCCTTTTACCTGACCCCACATGTTACCAGTAATCCACTGTAAATCAAAGTCACTAACAGTCTGGCGGTCTCTTTCTATTTTCAAAAATTCAGGTTTGATGTTATAACCATACTTTAGTTTCGTGTCAGTAACATACAATCCATTGACATACAGTTTACCGGGTTCATCTAGTAATATTTGACCTTTTGAGACGTCTATAGTCTCACCAGCTTCTCGCATTTGCAAACAGTTATTAACAACCAATTCAAGTTCTTCTTTCGTCATGTTGCGAATAACGAAACTAAGGTCTTCAGAATCTTTGTGAGACTGCATATAATATTCGTCAATGTGCAATACTTGATCACCAAATGTCTCACTATATTTATATACAGGAATCCACGTTACATTGCCATTATAGACTATGATTTCTCTGTCTTCTCTAGCAAGCACCGCCATAGCAAGCTTGAAACCCTCTCCAAACTTCCCTATTGACCCAACTTCATCACGCTTAGTGCTATTCCCAAGGATAAGATCAGATGGTGACAACTTGACACCTTCGCTGGTTATAATCAAAGAGCTATCAAGAATATCGAAACTGAACTTTCCTACTCCATCAATTGCGTTCTGTATCAATTCACGAATTGCTTCTTGAATGCCCCAATGATTAACGTAACCTTTTGATATTGGTAACACAAAAGATTCAAATGGTTCTGCACATGTTACCTCTTTTAGAGCGCTCATTGCTATTTGTCCTCGTTTCAATTTATTGCTTATGAAGCTAATAATAGCATTATAAAACATCTTTTGTCAACATATCATTTTACTCCTTATATATAGGGCTGTATCAGGCACAGATATTTGATGTTATGGTTGCGTGTTTTTGGTTGTTGCATCGGGTCATCTATCCTGTATAATCAACACCATGATTTAAGAAAAACTTTCTATAATCCAAGAGGCAAAAAAATGAGAATCAATTATAAAGGCCATGCAATAGATACAAAAGTTGTAACCGGCCAACTGACAAAAGCAAGCATAAAAAGTTTAGATGTGTTCTTCTCATATGATGAACCTATTGCTATTTGTTATCCTCAAAAAGCTATAATTAATGCTGAACCTGCATGTTCGTCAACAACTTCTCGACATATAAACCATGTTAAGAAACTATACACTGAAAGAGAAGAGTTTCTGTATATCGATTTTCACATCAAGATGGAACAACTACTGAATGGTGAATGGGGCGAATCATGATATACAAAATAGGCCAAAATGTAGTATTCGAAGATATGGTTAAGGGTTCATTCAGAATATCAGAAATTATATGTACAGTATGTGAACCAGAAGATCCGCAGGATGATGAATATGATTTGTGGATATATAACCCTAATCGCGGAGAGAAACATGGCGTCATAAAACACAATATAAGAGTTGTGACAATTGCTGATTATGAAAAGGCTTCCCGACTAAAACAATCAATTGGTCGCAGTATTAGACCATTGCAAAAAAATACTGATGTTGAAATAATAGGTTTTACCGATCTTGCAAGATTTTCAGAAAAAGAAACTTATCGCAATGCATCAGAAAAATGTGTTGATGATAGCCTAGATAAAATAGACGCAGCTTTGTTTTCTGGAGATGTGTTTATGGATAGAAAGAATATTAAAATTATTGAAGAGTACATTGAACGTTGGAGCAGAGAGATAAGTTCTAATAAAATGCTATTAGATCAAATTGATGATGAAGAAAACAAATCTTAACGAAGGGGTACAAAATGTCAGAATTTAAAGATTTTAGAAACGCTGTAAGCAATAAGATTGATGCCTTGGAAGCATCTGGGTTGCTATACACCGATACAGATAAAGATGAACTGTGGGAAGCGTACTTGGAGAGTTTCAAAGAAGGAACAAATCCCATATACAAAGAGCGAACTGAACATGACTGCCAGTGTTGCAAACAATTCATTCGTGCATGTGGATCAGTTGTTGCAATCGTTGATGGTGAGCTTGTCTCTGTCTGGGATATTGAAGTTGGCGGTATCTATCAGGTCGTTGCTGATGCGCTGTCAGCACTTGTAAAATCAAATCATATCAATAACAAGTACCTGCATTACGAAGCACAGATCGGTGTTGAGCGCAATCATCAAGTTGTAAAAGGCGGAAATGTAAAGGCTTGGGATCACTTCAGTCACGTTCTTGGTCAAGCTTATGTAGTCAAAGATGGAACAATTGATTCCAAATTAGGATCTCACAAAACCTCTATTCAGACTTTTAATAGGGCATTAGAATCAATCACGCCTGTGTCTGTTGATATTGTTCTTGATCTTATGGATCAAAACTCTCTATATCGTGGTGAGGAACACAAGGCATCAGTTGAGAGATTTAAAGCTCACCAAGATAAATATAAAGCTCTTGACGACAAACAGAAGGGGTTTTATTTATGGTCAAACACAGATATGGGTGTTGCCGGAATTCGCAACTCTGTTATTGGCTCACTACTGGTTGACCTGTCAGAAGGGAAAGAAATTGATCAAGCTGTGAATAGTTTTGAAGACAAGGTATCGGCTGGAAAATACAAACGCACAATGGCTGTTGCGACTAAAGGTATGATTGACAAGGCAGAAGCAAAATTTAACAAGCTTGGTTTGCATGATTCTATTGATCGCAGATATGCTTATATGGATGATTTGACAATCAATAACGTAATCTTTGCCAACAGAGCAACAAAAAAATCATTTAACGTATTTGACGAAATGAAAAACGAAGTGTCAGTTGATGTGTCGAAATTTGATAAAGTAGAAGAGATTGGTATCGATGTATTTATTCGAGATGTGCTTCCAAAAGCAGATGCAATTGAAATGATGTTTGCAAACAATCATATAAATAACTTGGTAAGCCTGATTGCACCAGAAGTTGCAAGTGCGCCTAACATTTTAAAATGGGATAATAATTTCTCGTGGTCTTACAATGGTGAAGTTGCAGACTCTATCAAAGAGCGAGTAAAGAATGCTGGTGGCAATGTTGATGCATATATGCGTGTTTCATTATCTTGGTATAACACTGATGATTTAGATATTCATGTTATCGAGCCTAATGGTAATGAGATATTTTATGGTAGCAAAATATCTCATGACACTGGTGGCAGATTAGATGTTGATATGAACGTTAACAGCTTAAGGCGAGATGCAGTGGAAAACATCATGTGGGCGAATGAAAACAGAATGATTGAAGGTGAATACAAAGTTTTCATTCGCAATTATACACCTCGTGAAACTGTTGATGTTGGTTTTGAAATTGAAACAGAATGGAATGGCAAGATCAAAAACTTTGCTCATCCTAAGAGAGTTACCAAGGATGTATCTGTATTGACGTTCACTTACTCAAAGGCTGGTGGCGTCAGTATCAGAAGCGAAATGAAAGAATCAAATATCGTTAAAGAGGCATGGGGGATCAATACTCAAGGTTTCCATAACGTCTCAATGGTAATGAATTCACCTAATCATTGGGATGGCGAATCAACGGGAAACAAACACTGGTTCTTTATGCTTGATAAATGTAACAATGAGAAACCATCAAGAGGGTTTTATAATGAATTCTTGAGAAATGAGTTTAATGAACACCGTAAAGTGTTTGAATTATTAGGCTCGAAAATGAAAACAAAGGTTTCTGATAATCAACTTAGTGGACTGGGTTTTTCTTCAACAAAGAGAGATTCGGTTCTTTGTAGGGTGAGTGGTAGTTTTAACCGTGTAGTAAAAATCAACTTTTAATCAATAAATAATAGAGGATACAAAAAATGCATAATTTTGAAAAAGCAAGCAAAGAGCAACTTCGTTTTATGGCGCCAGGTGGGGTCTTGTCGATGGAAGACTTGTGGCATATTAAAATTGATAGCCTTGATACTTTGACAGTTGGTTACAGCAACCAGTTGGAAAACAGCGAGAGAAAAAGTTTTATCAAGAGCAAGCCTGTAGGTGAAAACAAAAATTTGCAGTTGCGGTTTGATGTTGCTAAAAGAATCTTGGATATCCGGATTGAAGAATCTGAGAAAGCTGAGAAAGCAAAAGCTCGCAAAGCTAACAATGCCAAAATCATGGAGCTTATTGCGGATAAGGAAAGTGATAAGCTGAAAGACAGCAGCTTGGATGAATTGCGTGCAATGCTGAAAGATGAAGATGACTAGGTAAACCGGTAGCATTAGCCTAGGCCGTAAAAATAACACTTTTATCGGTCTAGGCTGTATGTTATAATAAAATCTAACAAACAGCAGATAAACCAACAAGGAAAACAAATGAGCAATAAAATTGACATAATCGTGATTGATCCACTTTTGAAAATTATATCGACAAAAACAATTGAGGATACACTAAGTGATCTTCAAGAGTCAATTGGTGGTCATGGCATTGAGATTGTCTATATTGACGGTGGTGAGATTATGTATGTTGATGAAGAAGGCTTGTATCGTGACAATCAATCATTCTTTGTCTATACATCAGATGATGGTGTCAAAACCCCTTTCGCTGGTAAAGCAATTGTCCTTGGAACAAATGGCGCTGGTGAGTCTGCAAGCACAAAATTTAGTGTTCTGGATATTTCGAAAAAGATAGAGTTTCTTTCTGTCTCAGAAATTGCGGCAATGAGGCTTTAATCATGAGTCGTGAAGCTTTCAAAAATCCTAGCAGAACTTATGCAACTTACACCAATGCCAAAAAGGCAATTGATCGTCTAATAGATGGTGATTATAAGTGGTCTATTTGTTGCACACATAGAATACTGTCATGCCACAACAACTGGTAGCCTGAATCACTTTTACTTTATAGATCAAGGCTGTTGCGTAACAGTATCATAATAGGCATACAATGAATAGCAAACTGTCAAGTTTTATTGAAGGGCATAACTGTGAGCGTTGTGGTTCTTATTTTAAGTTCAAGCAAGGTCAAGGCCCGTCAGCAACAACAAAATGTCCAGCGTGCGTTGAATTATGTGAGATTGATACAGAGCAAAACTTTTTAGAAAGCCTTAAAGAAATGACTTTAGAAGAAAGAGTTGAGCGTCTCGAAAAACTTAGATATGAACAAAATGGAGAAGAATACTGATGAAACCGTTTGTTGAAGCCTACATTGATGTAGGAACACTTGAAGAGTTTACCGAAAAGAACAAAGCCATGTTTGGTGAGTTTTCAGATGAGGAAATATCTTTCCAGTACGAAAGATTGAAAGCTGATCTTATTTACGTGAATGGAACTTATCAGGTAAACGCAGACACAAAAACATATTGTGCAAATCCTATTGGTGTTCCATTAATTCATCTTATGATTAAACGCATTGATGGTGATCCAATATGCGATTGGAACATTATACAAGAAATCAAAAACATGATACTTGGTGAAGAAGCTGACTGCGCTGAGTTATACCCATCTGAGTCAAGAAACCTGAAAGTTGACAACAACCAGACTCATTTATGGTGCCTCGCTACTGGAAACACATTTCCATTCGGATGGGCTGGCGAACCAAGTTTAGAAAATACTGATAACCAAGGATAAAGTAATGAGTCCAAACAAAAACAATCTAGTTGATCATAAAACTGTAGTCGATTTTAAATCTATTGGTGATCTAAACCAAAATCTTCGTGCACCAAATGAGTATAAACTTGTGACTGATGGGGAATCACTGTACCGAATTCATCCAAACTTTCCAATACCAAAAGGTCTAAAAGAAGTTTTTACTCATTTTGGTAAAAAAGTGTATCAAAGCAATGGTAAACTTCATTCGAAGTTTATGGCACTACAAAGAGTGCAACCTAGTTATAATGTAAACAAAGTGACAGTTGCGGTTCGAGAAGCATTGAGTGAAATAGATTAATGAGTATCAAGCAAATAGTTACTGATGTTGATAAATTGGCTATGGTGTCTCTTCCTGTTGATGACCACAGGGAAGCTTTAACCATCATTGATGATATAATGCACACTGCCCATGATTGCTCTCAGAAGCCTTTAGGTTGCCTCGGTTTAGCATGTAATCAGATAGGTATTTTAAAAAGAATCATAGTTGTAGATATTGCTGGTGAGTTTGTCCCGATGATAAACCCAGTGATAGATTATATCCATACTGCCGCAGGAAAAATGAATGGCAAAGAAAGTTGTTTGTCAAGGCCAAAAATAACTGTAAAGATAAAAAGATATAAAAAAATTACAGTTTCGTATACTGACATTTCAGGGGCAAGAATCACAACAAAATTCTCAAAGATGACAGCTAGAGTTATACAGCATGAAATAAACCATCTGGACGGAAAATACATATAGCAGTGTCAGATTGCCACTATCAATAGAGAAGCCAAAATGAAAATTGATGAAATAGTTGAACGCAAGAAAAAGCTTGAGGCAGATATAACCACTGAGATAAACAGATTATTGTTGCGTTTTCACATGGATACAAAATTGACCCCAAGTCGTATTTCTATATACTTGGAAGATGTAACCACTATAAATGATAGAATGAAATATTACATTGTTTCTAAAAGCGAAGCTGAAATTGTTTTATAATTTTTAATATTGGGTAATGTTATGGAAAACTTTGAAGACGATGGAATTGAATTGGTTGTTGATGGGCATGATTATTATGTTACGAAAGAACAACATAATGAATTCAAGATAGCAGATAGTAACCAAGAAGATTTCGCAGAGATAAAAGTATCAGAATGTGGTGAATACTACATACACGAATACTCTCCAGAATATTCAAATTTTGATAATGATGGTGGTAGCACATATATCACAAATTTTGATAGCTTCGTTGACTTTTGTAGATGGGTTATCTCAGCTAATCAATAATTTTTGCAACAAGGGAATGCTGATGCTTGAAGAAATTTTAGAAAAAATGAATTTACCAAAATTGGAAGATATGAATCCGACTGATGCAGCATTAATAGCAGGGTATTTGAAAACTGGTAATCCTGTACTTGCAGTCGGTCTTATTATGAGATTGATTAAACAGAATGAGAGTTTGTTGCGTAGCCTTAACCTGCAAATAACAGTAAATGATGATTCTTTTAGAACACATAAAGATACACTGGAAAGAGTCGAAGCACTTGAGAACAAGATGAAAAATATGTATGTGAGTGAGGATGATGTTAAAAATCCACATTGACGTATAACCAAAAAACAATAAAATGTTTATATGTGGTATAGTACCAAACCAAACCAAACAGGAGATACAGAAGTGGAAGAACAAGCGGAACAAGTTGGGCAAATAGCCACTGAAGCATTATTACCAGCATCAGCCAAACAGCTAGAATCTATTGATTTTCTAGTTGAAGCTATTCTTGATAAAAAACCAGTTGTTGGTTTTATAGCTCCTGGCGGATGTGGAAAGACATTTTCACTAAAACACTTGGCCAGAGATAGCCGCCTTCGCGAAGTTGATATAACTTTCACCGCTACAACAAACAAAGCAGCAGCAGTAATGAAGAAAGAAGGTGTGAAAGGTGCCAAGACTTTGCACGCAGCTATATCAGCTCACATCTCAACAGATATGTATACACACATGAAAGAGTTGTTTGCTGCATATAAGAAAAACCCAGATGCCAACATAGAAATTGATAATGACGTGATTGATTTCTTGGAAGAGGTTAATGTCAAACAAGAGGACTTTTTTAGTTACAAAGATGAGAAAGACCTTATTGCTGAAAATGGTGTTAGCGCATTTGATGACAGGATATTCTCACACTACACCGTAGAAAGTTATAAAGGTGGTGTATGCTCTATTGATGAATCGTCAATGTTGCCAACGAAATCACAGTATCAGAAAGACACTGGGCCAGATGGCCGTCTTAAGCTAAAAACAATAGGTTTGGATTTAGTTAAAAAGATATTTGATACAGTTATCTTAGTTGGCGATGATTCTCAGTTGCCACCAATAAATGGTGAATCGTCTTTTCAGGATATTGAGAAAACTACACTAACTGAGAATTTCCGCTCTGATAAGGGTTTGCTAAGGCTCCTTTCATATGCAAGAGAAGGTGGAAACCTTGCCAATTTTGAACCACAAGAGGGTGAGAATGTTCAAATAGTTGCGTCTGTTGGAGATACATATTTTGATAGAGAACAACTCATTGCGAACAAGGTTACACATATTGTTTACAGAAACAAGACTCGGTTTGCAATAACAAAACAGATCAGGACCGGTTTGAGTTCTGAACCAGAAGTAGATGAGCCTATCGTTTACAAAGGTGCTAATATTGATGAACCTGATCGCTCAATCTCAAAAAATGAGACTGGGTTTTTCAATGGCATGATGGGCGAATGGGAAAATCACAGTCAGTCTGTAAGTGGTAGAAACTTTGATGAGTATGGAACAGGATTCACATACCTTCAATATGCATATGCAATTACCGCACATACTTCTCAAGGATCATCATTTGATTACGTTGTGGTTCATCTTGATGATATACCACATTTTATTGATGCAGAGACTAAGAGGAAGTGGATTTACACCGCTGTATCAAGAGCTCGTAAAGGGATAGTTGTTGTTTATTGATTGTGGGTATCATTAATATTTTGCTATTACAAGGGTTAGTTAAATGAATGATGTATATATATCACCTGTGTTTAAACTTGCTAAAGATATAGTTGAATCTGGATGGCTTTATGGCAATTGTTTAAATTCTATTAGTAAAGATTTTGAACCGTCTGAAAGAAATAGCATAGGTATATACAGAGAAATAAAAGACACAATTGAACCGTGGTTTTTTGGTCTATTAAAGAAAAAAGTACACCATCAAAATCCAAAAATTGGTATGATCTGGATAAACAATCAATCAAGAGGGGCTTATGAAACGACAAAGTGGGTGTTAGAAATATTTGGTAATGAACACATTGAAAAGTTAAAAGAATTCATAGAAAATACTTGTCCAGTTAAAGTTGAAATTGTGCTGGCATCACATAATGAGTCTATTTATACACAAACAGATTATTAAATAAGGGTTGAATAGCGTGCAAAATGTATTTACCACAAATGTAATGGTATTAAGAGAATATAGCAAATTTTTAAATGTTGCTATTGGTGACAAAGAAATAATCGTAAACAAAAACAAGGTTGTGGGTGGGTATTATGGTGAGGGTTTTAATATCGTCATTATGATGCCTGTACAATGTGCGAAGATTTTAGGGATAAAACATTAGAGGCAATTTATGCTTCATATAGTATTATTTTTATTAGCTTTATTGATAGTTATATTAATGGATAGAAAGGATTGAAAATGGGCGAACCTAGTGAAGTGAATGAATTGAGCGAATTTGATAAAGATGATTTGGTGTTGCAAGAACTGAAATCACAAAATATTGAAGGGTTGACAGGTAGGGGAAGAGTTGCTGTCCGTGAACTTGCAGATCAAAACCAAGGCGCTGTTATTTTTCTAATACTTAGCATGAATTCAAGAATCCGTGAGCTTGAATCTCAATTAAGTGGTCTTGCAAACTTGGCTGTACAACATTGAAAACTTTATATGCAGTTGACAACAAAGGTCAGACTAGAACTTGGTCTGTTGAAGAACTTGATGATGGCATACTTATTACTCACGGTGTAATGGGTGGCGCTCAGCAAGAGAAACATGAACCAATATTGGAAGGATTAGCATCTCGTTCTCTTGAAGAACAAATTCATAGCAGAGCAGAGTCTCGCATAAACAAAAAGATTGATTCTGGGTATTGTGTTTCTTTGGTAGAGGCAATGGAAAAACCAAGAACCAATGCTTTAGGTTTCGAAAAACCTATGCTTGCTGCAAAGTTCGCTGATTGTAAAAAGATTGATTACGATAATCTTTTTATTCAGCACAAATACGATGGCAACAGAATGTTGGTCAGGAATGAAGGTGGTACAAATGTTGCTTACACTAGAAATGGTAAAGTGATAGATACTATTCCTGAAATCATCGAACATATGATTATACCTTTGGGCGTAACAATTGATGGTGAGATTTATTGTCATGGTGAAAGCCTGCAAACAATTGTTTCATGGGTGAAGCGCAGACAAGAAAACTCTCTGAAATTGCGTTATCATGCTTATGATGTAATGGTTGATTTTAGGTATGAAACAAGATTCTCAATGCTAACACAAATGGATTTAGGAGACTTTGCTGAGGTTGTCCCTACATATAAGTATTCGCAGGGGCAAGGAAAAACAATAAAACAACTGCTTAATGAAAGTATTGAGCTAGGTTATGAAGGTTTGATTCTGCGCCAGGATGATTGTGGGTATGAAACTGGAAAACGCAGTAAGTCTTTAATCAAAGTCAAACACTTTTTGGACAATGAGTTTAAAATTACCGGTATGCATCTGTCAAAAGATGGACTGCCTATGATTGACTATATCACTGACGAAGGTGTGGTCGGTAAAGCTACAGCTCCGGGCACTATGCTTCAAAAGAGTGAACTTTATGATGACCGTAAAAATATGGTTGGCAAATGGGTTCATTTAGAGTATAGTCAGTTGACCAAGGATAGGGTGCCGTTTCATCCAACTGCAACGGCAATTTTGAACAGCAAAGACGAACTTAAATAGAGGTTAGAAATTATGGCTAAGAAATTAGTAGCTCAAGATGTTCTCGATTATGAGAAAGCGGTCCAAGATTTAAAGGCTGCAAAAAAGACTGAAATCACATTGAGAAACAAAATCATTGGTGCTTTCAAATATGATGCGACAGAAGGTGTACAACACAAGACCATTGAAGGGCTTGATATTGACATTGCAATCACTTTGGGGCTTACCCGCAAGATTGATGTGGATGCACTTGATACTCTATGGGCTGATCTGTCAGCGGAACAGAAAACAGCTATTCTGAGAAAACCTAGTCTCGATGTTAAGGTTTTCAAAGGCTTGGTTGAAGAAGGCGATGCTGGCTACCTAACCAAGATTGTTGTTGAAACACCGTCTCAAGCTACAGTAAAACTCAAGTTTGAAGAATAGCGGTTGAATGTAAGATGATCTGAGAGGTTAAAATAAATGGCTTATGTAGCTATAGACAAGGCATTAAATGTGCATCTTGGCCTACCAGAAGAGTACCCACTTGATAAAAAAGAGGCTTTCAGCCTGTATCAATTGTTTATGCATTTGTTCAATACACCGCTACCAATCAGTAGGGTGACATTGTTGTACTATGCAGATGAGCGACCATTTTTTCATGATAACCCTAAAACGAAACAGGATAAGGTTGTCAAGGATATATTGCTCAATTTGAACAAAGAAGATCAATTCTGGGTTTTATCGTATATCGGTGGAATAGTATAACAATGACCGGTTGACAACGGATACCATAACTGGTATAATCAGAAATTAGGAGAAAATAAGACAATGGCAATTAAATTAACAACAACGGGTCAAAGCTCAAGATTTGTAAAAGCATTATGTTATGGCGATGCTGGTGTTGGTAAGACAGTTTTGTGTTCTACTGCACCAAATCCAATAATCATATCAGCAGAAAGTGGTTTGCTTTCACTGTCACATCTGAACATTCCTGTTATTGAGGTTAGCACACTTGCTGACGTTCAGGAAGCATATCAATTTATCACTGAGTCAGATGATGCGAAACAGTTTCAAACTGTATGTCTTGATTCTATTACTGAAATCGCAGAAGTAATGCTAAGTCAGTACAAGAAAGAAGATAAAGACCCTCGCAAATCTTATGGTGCATTGGCAGATCACATGTCACAGCTTGTACGTACTTTTAGAGACTTACCAGAAAAACATGTTTATTTTTCCGCCAAGATGGCCAGGATTGAAGACGAGTACTCAGGTGTTTCTACATTCCGTCCAGCTATGCCGGGTAAGACTCTGGTTAATGGTCTTCCATTTTTCTTTGATGAGGTTATGGCATTGCGTATTGGTACTGAAGAAGATGGAACAATGTTTCGCTATCTTCAGACTGAGCCTAGTGTTCAGTATACAGCAAAAGATCGCTCAGGTAAACTTGATAAAATTGAACGCCCAGACTTAACACACATGTTTGATAAGGTGCTTGGTGCAGAAAAACCTCGTTTATCTGAAAATGTCATGCAGAACAAGAAGGCTGGTGCCGCCACTGATAAACAAGAAGCTGAACAAGATGAGGCAAAAGCTGCTGAATCTGGTGACGTGACTGATGGTTGAAATAAATGAAGGCGACATTCTTGAGTTGATAGATACTATCGGTTGGCTTTCTGATGAGTGTGATCGCATACAGAAATACCTTCCAACCGGTCAGGATTCTGAAGCAAGCAGGGCAATTGCTGTCGGCAAAGAGTTGGTAGAAAAATATTCAAAATAGTATATGGGAGCTATTCAAAATCCCTAAATTAATGAATAGTAGCGTAGCTACATAAAATGAAAAGGAAGTAAAAAATGGCTAAGTTAAATTTTAATGGTGCTGGTCAGGAAGCAATGGATGATTTTTCTGTTGTTCCTGCTGATACGTACAATGTTCAGATTGTAAAATCAGAAGTTGTTGAAACCAAGGCAAAAACTGGCACTTTGCTGAAAACGCAATTCAAAGTGATTGATGGAAAATTCAAAGGTCGTATCATCTTTGGTCAGTATAATCTGACCAATCCAAATGTGCAGGCAGTTGAAATTTCTCGCAAGCAAATGAAGACACTTTGTGACGCAATTGGCAAACCCGATGGCGTACAAGATTCTAATGAAATGCACAATATCCCACTGCAAATCAAAGTATCTGTAAAGCCTGCTGATGGCCAATATGCTGAACAGAACGAAATTAAGTTCTACAGCAAGTATGAAGGGCCAAAAGTTGAAGGTTCTGGTTCTGGCGGATCTTCTACTGATTCTGCTGCCGCAGCAAATACTGCTGCTAGTGCTGAACCAAAAACAGCTCCTTGGGCTAAAGATTAATTTGTAATTAATCTGTAACAAAATACCCCTTTCGAGGGGTATCTTTTGAAAGGGATAACATGGCTAATTTAGAAGCGTATTTCAAAGAAAACAAATCAACAATATCTGATTTAATTGATGAAGCTGGAAAGGTAAAATCACTCCCACGTCCATATTTAGGCATGTCACAATTAGGTGAAGAATGCTGGCGCAAATTGTGGTATTATTTTAGATGGTGTACATACTCAGAATACGATGGTAGAGTACAAAGAATTTTTGATACTGGTCATAGAGCTGAAGCTGATATGATCAGAGATTTAGAAAGTATCGGTGTGAAGACTTGGGATACACTTGACGCTCAAGCAGGTTTTGTAGCTGTTGGCGGACACTGCCAAGGTCATGGCGATGGAATGGGAATCGGTATACCTGATGCCCCAAAAACAGAACATTTGTTGGAGTTCAAAACTAGTTCCGATAAGTATTTTAAAGAAGTGCAAAAGAAAGGCGTAATGGTAAGTAAACCTCTGCATTATGCACAGATGGTTTTGTACATGAAATTCACAAAAGCAACTCGTGGTTTGTACATGGTGTACAACAAAAACACTTCTGCATATTATACTGAAAGAGTTCGTGAAGACAAAACTTATGCTAAAGACTTGCTTAGAAAAGCTGAGTCTATTATCACATCAGAAACAGTCGAAGCTTTTCAAAAGATTGGTAATGGTACTGAATCATTTTTTATGTGTAGATTCTGTGACTCTTCTGACGTTTGTCATAATGGTGCAAAACCTGTAAAAACTTGCAGAACTTGCACAAGTGCAAACCTACTTGATGATGGTGTCTGGGGTTGCGGTTTACAAAAAGACAAACCATTAAGCACCGAAGAACAGGCTGAAGCTTGCCCGAACTATAATTTGCTAGAGTGTTTTAATGGATAGTTTCAGTCTTGTTGAAGACAATTCTATTGAAGGCGAATTTATACCAGCTGGTTTTGAAGAACGCTGGTATCAAGAAGAAGCAACAGTCGCCACATTAGAAGCAATAAAAGACAAAAACCGCCACCCTATTGTAGCTGTTCCTACTGGTGGCGGTAAAACACACATCATAGGCAAGTTGATAAACAGGTACTTGCATCAAAACCCAACCCGTGACGTCATTGTTCTTAGTCACGTTAAAGAAATTCTTGTTCAAGATTATGCAGCGATAAAAAAATATACTAACGCTCCAATAGGTATATATTCTGCTATGCTTAATTCTAAAACTGTAGCAAGAATAACTGTCGCTGGTATACAATCAGTATACAAAAGGGCTTCTGAATTTGGTGATGTTGGATTGATCATAGTTGATGAATGTCACTTGGTAACAGACGACAATCAGGGGATGTACAGAACTTTCCTTGCTGAGTTTAATGCAAACATAGTTGGTTTAACTGCTACACCATTCAGGCCTCGTGGATATTTACATCTCGTAAAAGATGCATTGTTTACTGATATATGTTACGATCTAACTTCTTCTGCTAATTTCAGAAGACTTATTGCCGAAGGTTATCTGTCTAAACTGTATTCAAAAGCTACGTACATGAAAATGGATGTTGATGACATACCTAATCAAGCTGGTGACTTCAACAATAAGATAATGGCAAAGAAGTTCAACACTGAAGAAGTTACAGAAATAGCGCTAGAAGAAACAATCAAAATAGGTACTAACTACAAAAAGTGGTTGATTTTTGCTATATCTATTGAACACGCTGAGTCCATCAGAGACTATTTGAATGACGCTGGGTATAACACTGGCATAGTTCATTCAAAAATGGAAAGGGATGGTGAAGACAGGGACGAAATGCTTGCTAGGTTTAAGACTCCATTTTATCGAGCTATGGTTAATGTCAATGTTCTCACAACCGGTCTTGACATACCAGAAATAGACTTGATAGTTATGTTAAGGCCAACTCAAAGCCCTGTGATATATGCTCAATCTGTAGGTAGAGGTCTGAGAGTGGTTAAAGGCAAGGATCATTGCTTAGTGTTAGACTTTGCTGGGAATGTTGCTAGGCATGGCCCTGTAGATGACATACAGATAAGACAGAAGGGCGAGAAAAAGTCAGGTGATCCGGTAACTAAACAATGTCCTTCGTGTATGGCTATATGTCATCCTATAATGCAAATCTGTGAAGCTTGCGGTCATAAATTTGAATTCAAGGTTAAAATAGCTGACAAACCAACTGAACTTGATATATTAAAAACAACAAAGAAAAGCTGGTTAAACGTCAGTCTTATGACGATAAACAAACACAAGAAACCAAAAAGTCCCGACTCAATAAGGATTGATTATGTTTGCGGTCTCAGAAAATTTAGTCAATGGGCTGCAATACAATCTAACTCTAGGCAAGCTGTACATTTCGCAAAGTATATACTAAACAAATTCTGCGACTTTCCAGAAGATTTTGAATATACAGTAGATAACATTCTTGAATATAGAGACAAGTTCAAGAAACCAAAAAGAATATACGTAGATCAAACTGAGAATTACCCACAAATAGAAGAAATTGATTTTGGAGATAATAATGAAGAAGCCTGAAATAATAGTAAACGCTTATGAAATGAAAACAATACAAGATTTGTTTAAGATCGGTATGTCGCGTGAAGTTCCTATGCTTTTAAGTAAAGATCATGGCACTCACATAAATGTAGGCGCTGGAACTTATAAAACTTTACACGGTGCTGAACCTATCGATTACCCTGAGTGGGACGCTAGAAAAGATCGATTACCATATGAAGACGAATCAGTTGACGTCATCCATTGTTATCACTTTCTTGAGCATATGGCCGACCCTGTATTAATACTTCAAGATTTTGAAAGAGTTTTGAAAGTTGGTGGCTACACAAACATTGTCGCACCTTACTACAATTCACATTTGCAGGCGAAATGTTTAGACCACAAATCAATGTTCAATGAGTCAACGTGGGATAATCTGTTCAACCAGTATTCATATGACAATTTTTCTGGTGAATGGAAGTTAAAAGTTCACACAACTTTTATTATGGGCGTAGAAGAAAAGAACATGGCGTTACTAACCCAATTGGTGAAGGTATAATGAAAATTTTTGGAGCGGGTCTATCAGGTTTGATTGCAGGCGTTGCAAACCCTAGAGCAAAGATTTATGAAAAAGGTGATTATGGAACACAAGGTCATCAAGCACTATTGAGGTTTAGAACTAATGCCGTAAGTGATATGACTGGCATTAAGTTTAAGAAAGTAAAAGTAATCAAGGCTATTTGGAGTAATGGTGCAGAACGACAACCTTCGCCTAGATTGGTAGCTCTGTACTCACATAAGAACACTGGTCATTTCGAAAACAGATCAATTATGGATATCAAAACTGTTGAGCGGTTTATTGCTCCAGATAATTTTCATCAGTTATTGGTTGATGAGTGCGAAGATAGAATAACTTATGAACATGCTGTAGACAAAGATGATTTTAAGTCTGATGAGAACATAATAAGCACTTTGCCATTGTCGTTCAATGCAAAAATGTTAGGTTATGATTTTCCTACTGAGAAAAACATGAGTAAAATTTATGTCACTAGGGTAATTGTAGATAATTGTGATATGTATACAACTGTGTACTATCCTGATGATGACATATCAGTATATCGTGCATCTATTACTGGAAAAACATTGATAATCGAATCTAAAGATGAAATTGACAATGAATATTTAGGCATTGTGTTGAAATCTATGGGTTTAGATTCTTCTATCATAGAAATCGAGATGGGCAACCATATACAGCCTATGGGTAAATTGTCAGACGTTAATGACAGTGAGCGCAGGGTAATGATTTACAAAATGAGTCATGATCATGGTGTATTTAGTCTTGGTAGATTTGCACTACACAAGAATATTTTGCTTGATGATGTTGCACACGATATTAGAGTAGTAAAAGCCATGATGGCTGATGATTCTTACGGAGTTTCAACAAGGGGTAGAACATGAAGTTAGTAGTTGTCGATCTTGAAAACACTATATCAGATTCAAGACATAGAATGTGGTTACTTGGTTATGGTGTGGATGACGCATCAAAAAAAGAACACTACGATAAGTTTCAAGAAGAGTTTAAATACGATAAACTGAACATGAATGTAAAAATGTTCATTGACTCGTTGGTAAGAAAAGGGTATACTATTGTAATCCTAACAGCCAAGCTTGAGAAATACAGGGTTATGGTTACGAATTGGCTTGTAGAAAATGATGTATTGTTTTCTTCGCTGGTTATGAAGAAAAAAGAAAACATTAGTGATTTAAAATTTAAAGAAAATTATATAATTGTAAATCAAAAATTAATCACATTTGCACTTGATGACGTAGGCAGTAATTGCGCTCTATTTGGCAAATATAATATTCCATGTTTAAGGATCGAACAGAAATGAGTGACATGACAATAATAGTGACGGATACTGAAACTACCGGGTTGGTAAAGCCTATCCCTACTGATATTCAGTTTCAACCTTTCATGACAGAAATTTATGCATGTAAGCTGGATCAGAATTTTAAATTCTTGGGAGAGTTTGGGTCTCTGGTTAGACCACCAATTCCTATCTCTGCGGAAATAACTAAGATAACTGGTATAGATGATGCTAAGTTAATTGGCGCTCCAACTTTTGCTGAAATATATGATCCATTGTATGATTTCTTTCAAGGCGCTGATATGGTTGTTGGTCAAAACATAATGTTTGATATTAATGTTATCAATTATGAGTTGATGCGTCATGATTGGGATAAAAAGTTTTGTTATCCAAAGAGGCACGTTTGCACTATTGAGTCTTCATATCACTACCAAAACAAAAGATTAAATCTTGCAAAATTGCATGAGCTTTTGTTTGGCGAAGGGTTTGAGGATGCTCATAGAGCAAAATCTGATGTTATGGCTACCGTTAGATGTTTCATTGAGCTTGTCAAGCGTGGAGATATTGTACTATAATGTACCACTTAACCCTAAAATCGGAATATTCTTTCAAACAGACTTTTAGTTTTCTGCAAGAGTTGCATGATAACTACTCACATAATAACGTCATTGGTATTGCAGATACAACTACACTTGGTTTTTATAAACTGTATGAGATGTGTAAAAAATCTGGAAAGAAAGCAATATACGGTTTTAGGGTTTCCGTTGTTCAAGATGCAACTGAAAAGGTTAAACCTAGAGGTCAGTTTGGTAAAGAATACATAATCATAGCGAAGAATTATCATGGATTACAAGAAATTTTTATGCTGTCTAAGATTCAATCTGAAAACTTTTACTATCGTGGGAACGTTAGTTGTAGTGATATTGATAGTCTTAGTCAAAATGTCTTTGTTGTTTCAACAGACCCCGTTGCTAACAGGCTTGATTTTATTGGTGTTAATTATACTACGAGGCCAAAAGTCTTAGCATATGATTACCCAAAATTATATGTCGATAATAATTACTACACAACAAATGAAATGAAAAAGATTTATGAGTTGATGCTTGGCGGTTCAGCAGATAACAAAACATTTCCACAGCACATCTTATACCAAGATGAGATTCGTGGTTTTGGACTTGAATGTATTGAAAATTTACAAGCTGTCGTTGACCAGTGTGAGGATATTGAGTTTAAGAAAGCTGCAAATATTAGATACAAAGGCAAAGGCAACATTGTAGATTTATGTAAAGAAGGTGCAACAAGAAAAAACATAGATTTGTCTGATCCAGTTTACAAGGCACGTTTTGAAAGGGAGATTAATCTTTTAGCAGATAAAGATTATGGTGATTATCTGCTTGTTGTTGCCGACTTGATAAAGAGTGCTAAGAAATTCTGTTTGGTTGGTGGTGGTCGTGGTTCAAGTGCTGGATCACTAGTATGTTATTTGCTTGATATTACAGAGGTCGATCCACTTGTTCATGGTTTGATCTTTGAGAGATTTGTTGATATAAACAGATACGATCCACCAGATGTTGACACAGATTTTCCAGACAACGCAAGAAAAAAGGTTGTCAAATACCTAGAAAAACTTTATGGGGTAGACAACGTAAAAACAATATCTACCATCTCAAAATACAAACCAAAAATAACTATTGGTGAGTTTGCAAAACATATGGAAATCCCAAAGTTTGAAACTGAGGCCGTAAAAGATATAATCATTGAGAGGGCTGGTGGGGATGCTCGGGCATCATTTTGTTTAGAAGATACTCTAATGGGAACAGATGTTGGCAAAGAGTTTCTCGAAAAACACCCTAACATGATTAACGTCAAATATGCAGAAGGACACAGCAAACAGAAAGGCAAACACGCAGCTGGGGTAATTGTATGTAATGACCCAATAGTTGAGTATTGTGGTATTGATTCAAGAGATGAAACCGCAATGCTTGACAAGAAAGATGCGGAAAAACTGAACCTGTTAAAAATTGATGTTCTAGGTCTTAGAACTTTGTCAGTGTTACAAGATTGTGCCAAAGCAATAAAAATGGATTACAGAGATTATTATAAGTTACCACTCGATGATGAGAATGCTTATAAGGTATTCCAAGAAAAAAGATTGGGTGGTATATTCCAGTTTGAAGGCGAAGCAATGAAGTCTATAAATGACTCGGCCCCAATGGAGAAGTTTGAAGATATAGTTGCTGCTGGTGCTTTGGGTAGACCGGGAGCATTATCATCTGGTGGGACATCAAGGTACGTCCAGTTAAGGAATGGTACTAGAGAGCCTTTGTACTATTGTCCTGAACATAAGAAACTGACAGAAGAAACTTATGGTATCGTCATATATCAAGAGCAAATGATGTGGTTGTGTAAAAATATTGCTGGCATGTCTTGGGAGGATGTGTCAGATTTAAGAAAGGCCGCATCAAAATCGCTAGGTGAAGAGTTTTTTGATAAGTATAGAATCAAGTTTGTTGAAGGCGCATGTTCACTTTCTGGATACGATGAAGAGACAGCAAATAAAGCTTGGCTGGATATAAGCTCGATGGGTTCTTATGCCTTCAACAAGTCTCACAGTGTTGTTTATGGGCAGATAAGCTACTGGACAGCATATATGAAGGCCAATTACCCATTGGAGTTTATTGCGTCAATTCTAAACAATGCTAAGGATGATGATAGCTCATTAAAAATATTGCGTGAATTCTATGAGTCTGAAGATTTAGTATTTAAAGCCGTTGATCCTTGGAAATCAAAGACTGCATGGGAGATTATAGACGGAACTTTGCTTGGCGGCATAACAAATATAAAAGGAATTGGCGCAGCAAAAGCACTAGATATAATAAAAATGAGAGAAGGCAAGAAACCATTTACACCAGCTATGAAAAGACATATGGAGAATCCAAAAACCCCATTTGATGTACTTTACCCAGCTCAACATCATTGGGGCGAGCTGTATAGAGACCCGCAGAAATTCGGTTTGAACAAAGTTGACTATATAAAAGATGTTGAATCGCCTAGGGATTATGCTATAATAGGCAAAATGATACATGTGGATGATGTCAATGTTAATGATGTTCAATCAATAGCAAAAAGAGGTGGTGAGGTATTAGACGGCCCAAACATGAAAGTTCATGTAAGGCTAGAAGATGACACTGGCGTTATGATGTGTATAGTGAATAGATTTGTATATGAAAAACTATCACAAGATTTCCTTAGAGAAAAGGTTGGTGAAACCTGGTTCTGTTTGATAGGTAAAGTTATGCCTGGCGCTAAGATATTGTTCGTTAAAGAAGTGGCAAATCTGAATAGAGATATTGGTCTTAATGAATCCGAGGAACAAAGATAGTGAATTTCATAGTATTTAGTGGCATCTCAGAATCATTTAACAAGGCTATAATAAGTGCTTGTTTAGAAAAAACAAACTATAGAGATTATTTTGTAAATAGAGACCCGAGCAACTGTATGGCTCTAAATTTTATACAAGATAAAATCGATACTATTGAGCAAATGGACGAATATATTGGTTTTTTAAATTATTTCAAAGAAGGTGTAGATTTAGCTGTATTGATAACATGTGATAATGAAGCATTAGAAAAAAGATTCGCAGATTATAACAAAATTTTTACCAGTAATGAATCATTTTTAGAACGACAAGAGGTGATAAAACAGTATTTTGATAAAGCGAAATATCAAAACTGTATAGAAATAAATGCTACGGACAAAACTGTAGATCAATGTGTCAAGTTAATAATAAACAAACTAGAGGAATAATAAGTTATGCCAGTCAATAATGAATTAGAAGAGCGCCCACTTTTGGTAAATCTGAAGATAGGTGAAAAACCTAAAACACGGTTCTTGCATGGTCTTGATGCAGTAAATGTTCGAATGATTGATTGCCCTACCACAGAAGACTTGATGAAGTATATCCCAGAATTTGCGTCTGGTACTTGGGAAGACAAATCAAAAACAGATTTTACTGATGCTGAGCGTGCTCAAGTAGTAGATGATCTGTTTGCAGGTTATATCCTGCCTACAGCTCTTGAAACCATCAAGATGACATTTATCATCGAAGGTATTGATTTGGTTGATGTATGCCATCTTATCCGCCATAGAACTTTGTCATTCTCTGCTCAAGGTACTGGTGACCGTGACATGCGAAATGATGATATTTTGGTCAAGCCTTCAATTCTTGGTAATAAAAAGTATGCTGACAGATTTGAGAAACTGATGCTTGACGCAAAAGACCTGTATGCTGATGTAACAGATGATCCAGATATGCCTATTCTTGATGCTCGCACATTCATGCCACGCTGTACATCAAACTACTACTATGTGTCTGGCGATCTTAAAGCAATCATGGCTTTTGTTGGTCAGCGCAAGGATGAGTCTATTGAGCCAGAAACAATGAACATCTTTGCTCTCAAATTGTGGATTGAAGTTGTTAAGCGTTTTCCACAACTAAAAGGAAAAATTGACCTGTTATCACCAGATCATTTTGCAATTGAAACGTCTATAGGTGGTAGAAGTAGCAATTTCTACAAACCTGAACCAAAGAACGATATTTATGAGTATCGTCTTGACTGGTTCATGAGAGACAAAATGCGCCAAGAAATGACTGGTGGGCAAGATTACATCATCATGCGTGACAAACTGATTGATCAATTTAATGAAATAGTTTAAGAGGTAGTGATGGCTAAGAAAAAGATAATTCTGGTTGAGGGCGACAAACATTTTGGTTTGATTGAAAACTATATCAATGCAGATGAAAATGATCTACCAACGCCAGAGCATGTCTTACAAGATGAGTTTAACAGGATGATGGATAAAATAAAATCATTGGTTAATGTAAGCTCAATAATCGAAAATAAAGAAGTGAAGCTTGTATTGGAAGAAAAGATTGCGGCATATAAGGATGCTTCTCAATCTTTGCTTTATGTAGTTGAGAAAATAAATCAATTCAAAATGGAGATAAAACAGTGAGCAATATTCAACACCCTGAAATGGTAAAAGGTTTGGCAAAAAGTGGCGCACAGATAATCAATGATTTTACGCCAGATACAGCCCATATACTGCACATGGCAATTGGGATAGCTGGAGAATCTGGTGAGTTAGCTTCTGTCATTCACTCGAAATTTGAGTTTGAGGCAATTGACAAAAAGAACGTCGTGGAAGAGCTTGGTGATCTTGAGTTTTATCTTGAGGGGTTTCGACAGGGGTTAGGCATTAGTCGCTTGGAAACAATTGTGGATGATACATCATATGACATGGATCGTGGGATTATGTCAAGTGCAAAAAATGGTGCCATGTTCTTAAATATTGCGTCATCAATCTTGCTTGACCAGATAAAGAAAGTTGCATTCTATGTCAAGCCAGTAAATACTGACAACGTGGTAAAATCTCTTATCAAGATTGAAGGTCATATGTATATCTTGAGAAAGTGTTTTTATATTACGTATGAGCAGACTCTCGAACACAACATAGCCAAGCTTGGTGATCGCTATCAAGGCCATCAATATTCTGATGAACAGGCAATAGCTAGAGCTGATAAAAACTAGTGCAACAAACCAGAGTTGAATCTGCAATAGAAAGAGCTTGTGATATTATCACAGGCTTTTTTCTTTCGTGGTGTTTGTATGAATTTTATATAAGAAACCATCCTGAGTTTTCAAGTTTGTATATAGTATCTTGTTTTACCGCAGTATCATTGATAAGAGGCTATTACTGGCGCAGATTCTTCAATAGAGGTTTGCATAAAATTGTACATAAATACGCAAACAAAATCTTTAAGAGGTTAAAATGAAAGAATATTTGAAGTTATGTAACAGAGTGATCAACGAAGGTCACTGGGTTACTAACAAAAGAACTGGTAAGCGTTGTCTTACTGTTATAAATGCAGACTTAGAGTATTATGTAGGCGATGGTACTCTTCCAGTTTTGACTACTAAAAAACTGTTCTGGAAACCTGCAATTGCAGAGATGCTTGGATACTTGCGAGGTTATACAAGTGCTGCTCAGTTCAGAAGGCTTGGATGTAATACATGGAATGCAAATGCTAATGAAAATTCTGCTTGGCTTGCAAACAGGTTTAGAACTGGTGTAGATGACATGGGCAGATGTTACGGTGCTCAAGGTAGAGACTGGAGAAACCCAGAAAATGAATCTATCGACCAGTTAAGAAATATTTACAATGACCTTCGAAATGGGATTGATAATAGAAGTGAGATTCTTACTTTTATGAATCCCGGAGAGAGAGACAGGGCTTGTTTAAATTCCTGTATGCACACACACACCTTTAGTTTGCTGGATGGTGGCTTGTATTTGACATCATACCAGAGGTCTGATGACCTGCCACTAGGACATGGCTTTAATCAGGTGCAGGTGGCTTGGTTGTTGATGATAATGGCACAGATAACAGGCTTAAGAGCTGAGACAGCCTATCATAAAATAGTCAATGCTCATATTTATGAAGACCAGTTGCAACAGTTGCAGGATGTTCAATTGGTGCGGGAGCCTCTAAACCTTCCAACTTTGCGAATAAATCCTGAGATTAAAACACTGGAAGACTTAGAGACTTGGGTTACTCTGGATGATTTTGAACTTTTAGATTATGAACATCATCCTGCGATAAAATATGAATTTAGTGTTTAGTAAGTCCATATCAAAGGTCTAGGTCTTTTACCGGGGATTGCCTCTGCGTCATCAAGATGTAGCTGGTAAGCCCCATTTTTATTCTTGATTCCAATACCAGTAAAACCAACACTAATTGCTACACTTACTGCTTTAAACAACAAGTCTTTAGGTAGATTTGGATCAATTGCTCTACCCTCTACATGAGCGCCTGTTTTGCTTTTGTTATAGCTCTCACATCTATACCCACCACCTTTTACTGGACTAAAAGGAATGCCCATTACTTCTCTGAAAGTTTGCAGGCGTTGCATAAACTTAGCATTCATTTTTGTCTCGCCACAGCAAGGGCAAACAAATTCATTAGTGTTAAAGTTTTTAGTTAATTGAGCCACATTATTCTCCAGTGTAATGAATTAGTTTTTAGAATCACGAATACCCATTAAGCTTAGTCCATTTCCTACTGCTGCTACTGAAAGGGTATATTCACCTTTTAGCGCCAAAAACAAACCAAGAATTACAACAATGGCGCCACCAATCATACCTTTACTTTTCGATGCTTCTTTAACTGTCATATTCAACATGCAATTATCCTTTTAATTTATATCAACTTTTGTTTAAAAGCAATTTGTACAGCTCGTCAATCCGTTCATGAACTTTGTCTACAGATTCTAGCAATTTTTTCTCTTCTCTTTTTCTATCGGCCAAAAGCAACTTTTGACTATTGTACATCTTAGCCTCACACCGTTTCATATCTTCAATAATAATACCGAATCTTAATTCTATTTCCTGTTCCGGCATGTGCGAATCTACAACAGTGTCCCATTTTTTCAGAATGCGGCGCCCAAAAAAAGCAAGCAATGCTATCAAACCAACTGTCACCCATAACCAAATATTGACGATTAAATCTGGAAATGTACCTGCAATTACCGGAATACTTTTTGACATGACAACCCTAAATAAAACATAACAATGATGATTGTATCAAAAAGATACGCATAAGTCAAGACGATACATATTACGCAACTAATCCTAATCTGTCACCAGTTACGTTCCAAGTTACATTTGCATTTCCAACGATATAGTTTCCTGAGATTCCACCTGTTGTTCCGGAGGTTGGGCCAGATACTGTTTCTTGATAAAGCGGATCTACACTACCACCTGTATCACCATTTGCGCCTGAAGCTCCCCATCCTCCACCATTACCACCATCACCACCTTTTACGCCATTTGTTGGAGTGCTTCCTGTTGAACCTGAAGAAGACGCTTGGTTTGACCCTAGACCTACACCTCCAATTCCACCTATCCCACCAGATATAGAAAGAGTAAACCTTCTCCTTATATAATAATAATAGTTCATAGACCCCGGCCAGAAACCCTCTTCTGAATAGCTAAATGCTCCCCTAAAATACGTATAACCATCATCGTCAACTGAGGAAGGGTTTCCTGCATCGCTAAATACATTCATTAAATAGTAAACAGAATAAACGTTTAGAGTATCAATCCACCACCAAGTACCAACCGTACCAGCCGGATCCTTCCACGTTGTATCTTCTGGAAAATAATAGCAGGATTCACCGATGCCACCATCTCCACCTCCACCACCGCCACCATATATTCGACTATTATTTGTTACAGTCAGTATGACCTGAGCCTGAAGCGCATCTCCACCAGCTCCACCAATTGCCCCACCAGCACCATAGATATACCCATTAATGATTAATTCAAGAGTTCCACCCATTGGTTGAGCGCCAACAGTTGTTCCTGTTCTGCATGATACAACACCTGATGACGTTGAACCAATGGTTACACCTGCATTTATGGTTACACTTTTCGGTGCAGAAGACACCCATTCTGCCTCAGTGAAATAATCTGACAATACAATATTATTTGCAGACGCCGTTATTAATTTTGCGTATATTAATTGTGTGCTATAAAATGCGTCCATTGACATTTCACCTGACGCCGGAACACCTGTGTTGTTCTCAGTTACAAGTCCTGCACCACGATAATATTCATCAAGTGCATCAGGATCGGAACCACCGAATTCTGTGACTATCTCTTCAATAGATAATGATCCTGACGCTTTTACAGTCATTACACTGTACCTTTTTGTGTGATCGTTCCTGTAACTGTAAGATTACCAGAGCTATCAACTTTAAACACTGGCACACCATTAACCCAGATTCGCAATGGTCTAACACCAGATGATGCCAAATATGCCTCATCAGTATCGACGCCTAGATCAACTGTTCCAGCATTGCCCTCTACTCTCACGTGACAATCGTTTGTCCCTGTATTTACTATCTTCAGACCATTAGCATTTGTGCTAGATAGTGCATATTTATATGTTGCATCAACGATACTCCGCACTAATTGATCCCAAACAACGCCATTACTTGCTTCAAACTCATTGCGATCTGTATTAAACCTCAGAAAACCGCCTGTTGTGGCTGCTGGACGTAATGCTGTTGTTCCTTTTGACAGCGTTAAAAATCCATCAGTTATACCAATGGTGTTTGTTAGAAAGTCAATCATGTTATCAAAGGATGTTTTATAACCACCTTCGGTAACAGCTGCACCTGTAAATAATGATTTATCCGGTAAATTTGGCATTGTTATTCCTCTTAATAACCTTGGATGCGCATGTCAATAAGACCTTGAACCTGCGTTGTTGTTCCACTATAACATCTTACTGTTATAGTGGTGTTTGTTTTTGATATAACCCTGCATGAATCAGCGTTGTTTCCATCAGATTGTAGCACAATACCTACGTTTGTGACAGCAATAAATGTCTTCGTCAGGGTTATAACTGTATCTCCAGTCGATGCAACCACTAAATCATTAAACCATTCATTTATATCTGGAACATCCGTAGTCCAAGTCAGTGAATCTAACCGGTTTACATCAACAGAAATTGGTGATTCTACAATTACAACATAATCATCTGGGGTCAAATTTATAGGAGACGTGTATGGTATCACACCTTGTCCAGACCCTGTGTGTCGCAAATATGATAATGGTACATATTCAATCATTTCACCAAGTGTCAATAGTGCTCCCCATAAAACTATTTCTGCACCAGACGATGGAAAGTTAATATTGATATCTAGCCAATTATTTATAGCATGCGAAGTAACATCAACGTTTATCCTAGTAAGTTCTGTTGCTCCACTTATCTGTGATGATAGATCAGCAACAGTTCCATCGCCCAAGTTTACATCCATAGAAGTAATTGTACCTGACTTAACGTATGCCCAAATGCTGAATGAGTATACACCGCCACCTGATGTGTCTATCAACGGAACCTGTCTTATGATAATACTTGCAGTTGAAGTAGCGGTTATTGTATCTGCCCTATTAACCGTTTGATCAGGAGTTGGGTCGGTGTCTGCTGTCACTGTAAATCTATTGTACAAATCTGCCCAGTGAATTGTATCAAAAGATTCTGGGTGTGTTAGTAAATTTTCTATTTGTGTAAACGATTCTGGAAATGTTCCATGTGCATAAGACGTTTTAATCTCACCATCGCCAACCCAATCAAGAGTTGTTATGCCGCCAGCTGGAATAGAAATGTTGCTTATCCATTTGAAACTATCATTCGGTGATTGCCACATCAGTGATATGTCATCTTGCCACATCAATGTGCCAGTTGTTGAGTTCCACATGACGCCAGAAGTGCTTGTATCCACCGACAGTCTGTTGTTGCCATCAATTACAGGGTTTCCTTGAATTGGGTAGCCATCCCATTTCTCTACGCCTCCAGTTCTCGCAAGCATATATATAGCCCCAGCTCCACCTGCGCCTTCTAAATAAGCACCAGATATCGAATCATGACCATCACTTGAAATCGAAACTGATTGTCCAAAATAATCGCCACTACTAGCATCACTTGCTTTTATGTTTTGTTCTTCAGTCCATACGCTTCCTGATCTTGTGAAAGTATAAGCAGCCCCTGAATTTGAACCATCTCTGCTTTCTCCAGTTGCACCAACTATTGCATTATTTCCATCGTCAGAAATAGAAACGGATATTCCAAAAAAATCACTACCTTGGATATCACTTGATAATAACTTTTGTTGTTCAGTCCAAACACCAACTGATCTTGTGAAGACGTAGGCAGCTCCAGAGTCATATCCGCCTGAATCTTCTCCGTTTGCCCCAATTATTACAGTGTCACCATCTCCAGAGATTGAGACAGATATTCCAAAATAGTCGCCTATTCGTGTATCACTAGCCTGTATTTTTTGCTCCTCAGTCCAAGTGCTACCAGACCTTGTAAAAATATAAGCAGCTCCAGCGTCTACACCTGCTGAAGTTTCGAGATAAGCACCTACTATTGCAGTATTACCGTCACTTGAAATTGAAACTGATTTTCCAAAATACTCAAATGTTTGTAAATCACTAGCCTGTATTTTTTGCTCCTCAGTCCAAGTGCTACCAGACCTTGTAAAAATATAAGCAGCTCCAGCGTCTGCACCACCTGTATCTTCAGAATCGGCACCTACTATTACATTATTTCCATCTCCAGAAATAGAAACTGATCGCCCAAAAGCGTCACCTGCTTGGATATCACTTGATAATATTTTTTGCTGTTCTGTCCATACCCCAACTGACCTCGTAAAAATGTAAGCGGCTCCAGCATTTGCCCCTCCCGTGTCTTCTTCAGTTGCCCCAACTATTGCAGTGTTTCCATCATTTGAAATTGAAACTGATTTTCCAAAAAAATCATCCAATTGTAAATCACTTGCTTGTATTTTTTGCTCTTCGGTCCAAGTGCTACCTGACTTTGTAAAAATATAAGCAGCTCCAGCAAGTGACGCCCCAGAGCTTTCGAGATAAGCACCTGCTATTGCAGTGTTGCCGTCTCCAGAGATTGAGACAGATATTCCAAAAGCATCGCCTGCTTGGATATCACTTGATAATATTTTTTGTTCAAATAGACCGATCCCTCCAACAGCTTCAGTAAACAATACATTCTCTGTTGGCCGCTCTCCCATGTTAAATGATATTTTCCTAGACTCAATTGAAAGATTGTTTGATGTATCAATTGAGCGAATCATTACAGTTTGGGCACCTTGTGGAAGTGCTCTAATTTCAAATGGTGGGCTGATTAGTATGCCATCATGAAGTGGCGTTGCTGACAACCAATCTTGTAAGGTTGAGCGCGTATACCTAATAAGAAAACCTTTTAGATCATCTGGCTCTACGCTATAAACATAACTCCACCAAAAACGCCTAAAGTTCTCAGCTGTATTTTCTACTGTAAAAACGTCTGGAGCTGGAGGTATTGTTGTGTCGCCTAAAGGTACGATAGATACTTGTCTACCAATTGCTGGATCAATATGCTCGCCTGTTTCTGACACAGCAACAACAGAAAAATTATGTTGAATACCAATTATAGGGTTGTTAATTGCCAATATTTCTTTACCCCAAACAAATGACGTTTCAGTAGTGTTACCTTCTCTCTCCCAAGTAAAATCGTCAGCTTGTTTATAGATTATATAACTTGTTGGCACTGTCCCAAATGCTGGCAAATAATCCAAAGTTATCGTTATATAAGACAACTTATTTATCAACATCAATTCTTCAGTAGCAGTCAATGACTCAATAATCAAAGGAACCTTGTTAGGCGTATTTATAGAACCAATATGTGGTGTATACACTGGTACAGGCAAGCTTGCTAGATCAAATAATGCTGGAGCATATTCAACGCAAGTTATCTTTGCACTCTTATCTGGATTGACGTCAATATATTTAACTAATAAATCATAGCTTTCTGTACCAGATGAATTAAATATTACCAAGTCTCCAGCACTTGCACCAGCAACGCCTATATCAACCTCAAGAGGAGAACCTGAGTTGTAATATGCGACAAAACCTTTAATTACGCTACCATTTTGAGGGCGCAATTCAAAGTAGTCGACAGCGTTACCATTCATGTCAGGTTTGGTATCCATTGTAAGAACAGTACCATTCACAGCGCGAACCCTTCCAGACGTCCCTCCAGTTTTTATAACATCATGCTGAAAACCAACGAAACTTCCTCTCTTGCATTCTAACCATTCAAGATCAGTATCGAAAGTTACTGTTTCTCGCCTTAGAGTTGCTTGTTTTAGCCAGTAGCGCCCATTTCTATATGCTTCATCACTTGATGTAGTTTTTGGACTATCAATAGATTCAAACACTTTTGCATTTGCACTTGTAAACCCGTCATTGTAAACAATCAATTCACGCATCTGCCATCCTGAATCTGGATCACGAAAGTTTACTTTTACAGCATCAGGCAATTCTGTATATAACAAGCTACTACTAAAATTGCTAGTGTTGTGATTTGAGAACAATTGAACTTTTGTTGTTTTTTCCTCTTCAAAAATTATACTATATGTATCGTCATATATATCAGGTGCTGCTTTGCCTATTGCAGCGATTTCCTTTAGTAGTGAATAAATTGTTGAAGAGTAATCTAACACGAAATTGCATGTATGAGCTTTTGTTGTTCCATGCTCACCTATAGTCAATATGTCACAATAATCTGCCCAACGCTTTAGTTCTGTCCAATTTATTCTGTTATCTGCTTTAGGTCGTTGATTTAACTGTCCTGTGAGTATGTCTGCATATATCCATGCTGGGTTATCTGTCACAATTGGAGCTGTAAAACTAGCCCCATCATATGTTCTTAATTTCGCTGAAGCTATCAAGCTGAAAGAGTCAATAATACCATTAAGTTGGTCCGTTGCTCTAATGCGCATCTCAATCATAGTGCGTGATACTTGACCACCGTCAATTAATCTTGATTCTCCAAGTGCTGCCCCAAGTCTGAATGTTCTCAAAACTGAGTAACTACAGCGAGAATTTGTTGCTATTCCATTTGTTGAGCTTGCTGAGCGCGTCAACTCAAGCGTTACAGTGTCTGTTACGATAGTAGGTGTGATCTGAAGTGATATACCAAATCCATCATCAGTCATGCCTTCCACCTTAAACGAATCAAGTGTTGGGTATGTAATAGTCAGTGTTTGATCTGGAAGAGCGTATAGTGTGTATTCTGATGTAGTCATCAGTGTTCCGCCGGCATCTCTCAATACAACTGTAAAAGTCACATCCTCTGCAACGTCTTCATTGTTGTTATCTACACCATACAGCCCATTTGAGAACATTATATCGAACTGAATATATTTTTGTTCTGTTTTTGATGTTCTTATTACTGCTGGATCACCAGTTGTCATTTCTATATTGATTGCTTCAGATTCGATATCATTAGTAAAAAATACTAAATCCTCTGGTGACGTCACATTTAATACATTGTATGAAACTTCTTCGTAATCAGTAATCGCTGTATCACCAATTTTTAAATCTGAGACGCTAATGTCTCCATATCCTAAGTCAAACAATAGATAGACATATTGTGAACCACTATGAGAAACAGTAAATGACTGAGCAGCATACGGTGGAAACATTTTTACTGTTCCATACACGCACTGGCAAGATTTGTTGTAAGAAGCTTGGTTTTTTGAACCACCAATTGTTAGCGCTGGTGAACTATCTCTTGACGATTTTGCAGCACCTATTGCACCAGAACCATCAGGTGGTGGAAACAAAGCATTCATTGCCAAAGAGCTTGCCATTGAGACACCAACAGTAAAAGCCGCTGCACCAAATGTTCCAGCTCCAAACATGGTTGCTCCAGCACCACCTGACCATACAGTTATAGCGATCATCGCAATCATCTTAAGCAACCCGCCATTATCTCCACCTTGTGGAACTATGACTATTTTTACATTTACGCCTTCTTTAGGTTTGATCTTATCAAGGTATTTGTTATCTACAAGATAACCGTTAATGTACACATGAATGCTTTCTTCCAATCCTGAAGGAAGTTTTATATCATCAATTATTTCTTGGAGTGTTTTACCTACAGGAATAGACGTATGAACATCATTCTTTGAAGTAGTGAATTGTTTTTTAAGATGTACTTGGGGCATATCTATAAAATCCTATAACGCGCTGTTTCCATTTCTTACTTGAATAATCTGCCAGTGATGACGAACCGCCTAAGCATAAATTATGTATAAACAATTTGTCTCCAACAACGACCCCAACATGTTTAGGATATCCACCAATCACCAAGTAAACGACATCTCCAGCTTGTGGGACAGTGACTTCGATCCAATCTACCTTGTTATCATTATATATTTCAGTTAAGTCTTTATTTTTACTTTCAATTGTATATTCATTACTATAGGACGGCAGGTTTATACCAAACACTTCTTTATATATCAATCTAACCAATCCGTAACAGTCACATTTGTTCTTATCACGACCATTTAGCTCATATGGTATACCGATATACTTGTTAGCCCATTCTGCAATCATTAAAACAACCCCGGGAATCCAATGGCATCATATATATCTGATGGTATTAGCTGGTTCAAATCATCATCTGCCATTAGTTGCGCCATTATAGACATTGAATCATATTGAACGCTTCGAATAACCAAGTCACTTATTGACTGTTCAACTGTCTCGGTGTCACCTGAAAAAATCAACTCAATTGATACTTGTATTGGTGCTACCAGTGTTCTTGCCCAGTCTATCATCTCTAGTGATACATTATCAATCTTTAAATCCACCGTTTGTAATGTTTCGCCATCATCAGGAGATGTATCGACCTGTAATGGCATTGCTGTGTATACATTACCTCGGCTTGTTATATCAACTAGATTGTTAACCAAACGAACTGGTGTGCCATCATATATTGTTATAAGCATCAATACAGCTTGGTCTTTATCACGACTGCGAATTTGTGATTGAGCGTTTACACTAGCCATTAATAAGTTTCCAGATTAAGTGTGACGTCATATGTTATACCACCAACATGTGTGATTACTGGTGGTGATACAAACCGCATCTCCCGAACAACAGAATCAATAGGGTTAAGTAAATCGAATGTTAATACCTTGTTAAGTGTTACATTATAAAAAGTATTAAATATTGCTATCTGATCCTGAGACATACGCATCTTACCGCTTATGTCAGTTATAGTTGTTGTATATCGATTACGCATTGAAGGTAAACCGATATCGTTCTCAGTTCTTATAACTGTATTCCTAGGAGACTCGCTGTATGCTTGACCTAGAAAGAATTCAGGTAGAGTTACGGGCCATGTTGCAGCCATTATCTTCCTCCTTGTCTTTGGATACCATACGGTTTGAGAAGTTTATCCATTTTACCTGATTGTACCATTGTTCCTACAGCCTGTTCAACCATGATGCGAATTACTTTCTCACCATTCTCATTTGTTGTTGTTTCTTGTTTTATTTCTGCTTGCGAATTATTAATTACGTTTACATGGACTACAGTATCGCCACCACCATTTGACATTATGCCTAATGAACCATCACGGCCACGCTTCAATGGCATAATTGCTTCTTCACCAGCCTCACCCATAAGACCAACACCTTTTGCAAATGGGAATACAGTTGGTTTATCAACGACTGTGTTTGAGTAGCTAGAAATTCCTCTACCTGAGAATGTCCCGCCCTTTGCAGCAACTTGTGTGATTGGGTTAGGAGCTACCGAAGGCTTGACAGACGTTTTTACTGTTGGTGTTCCGAATCCCATAAAATCTAAAGACTGCAAAATGAGAGTTTTAACTATCATTCTTTGCAGATCAGCAAGGATAGATTCAGTCATACTTCTGAATGCTTCTTTACCTTCGGACCCACCAATCACAAATGAGTTAGTCATCCCGTCTAAAAATGTTGTTGAAGATTCTGAAATAAGCTCAAACGTAGTTTTAGCACTATTTCTAAAATCTTGCAGACCTTTATCCATGCCTCGAATGGCTTGTTCATTTTGAGTAAGCTCATTTCTAAGAGATTTAGACTGATTAACCTGAGCATTCATACTCTCAGTAAGCAAGCGAAGTTGGCGGCTGTGTTCCTCTTCAGAAAGATTCAATCTATCTTTTGCAACAGTAAGGGTTTTTATCTCTATGTTATAAGCTCTAATTGCAGATGCGCCAGAGTCAAATTTCTGCTCAAGATTTGATGTAAAATCATCGTCTTTCTTTTGAAGAAGTGCATCTCTCTGGTCTGCAAGAATTTTTGTCTGCTCAATTAGAACATCATTCATTGTTCCTATTTTTAATTTTGCGAACTCTGCTTCACTACCGTACTGTTTCATGTTTTCTTTAAGAGATATAACGCTCTTATCATAATCAGAAACAATACTAGCTTTATCGAAACCAAGTGTAGCTGAGATATCTCCTTTAAGTTTTGCAGTATTTGCAAGTGCAGCATTACCAACACTGTTTATACTTGCGGTCACACTATCCATGTGATCTTTAATTTCTTTAAGTTTTTTAGCATCAAGTTTTGCTATCAACTCAGCAGCAATTTCAGGCGTTGTTGTGCTAAGCTGCTCTGGAGCTTGCTTCTTTTTCAAGCCAATAACTCTAGCCTCTGCGGAAGACTCAACAGCTAACACCTCTTTCGCAAATTTTTTCTTTATAGCTAAAATTTTACCGGTTGTTTTTAACTCTTCTTCTATTTTCTCAATGTTTATATTAGTTTTGAAACCTTTTAATCTTAATTCACCGTCTATTTCTTTTTTGATTACTTGATCTATCTTTATTTTTGTTGATTCATCAAGTGTTTTGTTAAGATCAGCCATGACGTCATCAGCAATACCGCCAGCTTCACCTAATGCATGTAGCTCATTTTTTTGTTTTATAAGATTTCGAGTAAGAGTCTCATTCTTTTTAATTGTTGCAATGCTTTTACCACCACGCAACTTGTCAATAAGCTCTAAAGTTTTTTGATTTTCACTAAATACTCTATTTTCTTCACGAATTGCTTGTATTTTATCATCTGCCGCCTTTTTGGCTATATCTCCAGCAGAAGTTCCAGTTAAAACTTTATACTTTTCTTCAAGAGAAGCTATAAGTGCTTTCTGTTGTTCGATTTGTTTAAGTCTTATCTCTATGATTCTATCTGCGTGACCTTTAGTTATAACATCGGCGTCACTAGATTTAATCAATATGCTTTTTTGAAGCTCAGCTTGCCACATAGCAAGTCTTTTTCTAGCCGTTTTTGTATCTTTCAGCGTAGAATCTAACTGCCCTTGTTCAATAGATTCGGCTGTTCCAATAAAGAATTCACTTAGTGAATTCATAATGTCTTTAGATACTGTTGTGTTTGAAATCTTAGAGACTAGATTATCCCATGACGATGACAATCTACCAAGTGAAGCCTCAACAGTATTCGTTGCATCTGGAAAACCTTCTAATAGAACTTTAGTTCTACTGAATGCCTCTATCAATACTTTATTGGTCAGCAAACCTTGTGAAGAGAGTTCTTTTAGTGAAGATGTACTTCTACCAAACATGTCTCGCAATGCTACAGTAAGCAATGGTAAATTTTCTGTTACAGAGCGATACTCATCACCCATCAGGCGTCCAGCAGACATTGCCTGTGTGATCTGGATTAATGCCCCTGTCATCTCCTGTGTGCTTGTACCAGTGGCCCTAGCACTCTGAACCAGTGTGCTTGACCATTCAGCCATAGTATCAATGTTAAATGCCCTGTTAGTCACTACAGCAAACCTAGTGATAATCTTGTTTGCAGCCGCCATATTCATACCGACGTCTTGTGTCATACTAAAAAGCTTTTTGTATGCGCCGGAATCACCAGTCAGGAATGTGAGTTTTTGATCTAATAATTTTATTGCTTCTGCTGTCTTTTCAAACTCAACGAACATTTTAACTGCTCTTATAGCAGCATAAGCACCAAGCAATAGGCGTGAGTATACACTAACCAGCCTTGCAGCTTTAGCCATGCGCATCTGGCTAGTTATCATCTTATGGTTTTCGTTAACTACTGCTTTTATTCTTTTTCTTTGTTCATTTAAAAGCTTATTGTATTGAGCCGTGTTGATAGAACCATTCTTCAATAATAAATTTAATTGTTTTTGAGCAACAGATACTTTGTTTTTTATAGCATAATCTTTGCTGAATCGCATTTCAGCTTCATGCAATTGATCAGATTGTTTTTTTAGAGCTGCATTAAGCTTTTTGGTTTCTGCTATTTTTGTTTTATATGCTTGTGTACCCCTGTTAAGCATAGCCGCTTCTCTATTAAAAATAGCATTAGCTTCTTTTTGAGTTTTTAATCCTGATGCGGTTACTATGCGTAACTCTTTTCTTATCTCTATGAGTTTGCGTTCCACCATTGCTGACTCATCATATTTGCGATTAAGTTTATCAGCTAGTGCAACATGTGATTTTTGAGTGTCAGTAAGTTTGCTATAACTCTGCTTCTGATCGTGCATCAAAGTTATAGATTTTAGAATTGCTTGATTGGCTTTTTGAGTAGATTTAATGTATCCACGGAATACATTAGAACCTCCACCTTGTGCCGTTGCTCTAGTTTCTGCTTGGAATTTCTTTAGTGTTTTGCTTGCGGCGGTTGTCCCATCAGCAAACTTTCTCATCTGCTCCGTGGCCGATGTTGCGTCTAACTTAATTGATGCGCCGAATTCAACCATTGAAATCCATCCTACATTTTATAAAGTCACTTGCGGTTTTGGGTTTCTCTTTGCCTCTTTATATCTTGAATATGCATTATGAATAGCATAAATTATCAAAACGAATTCTTTAAAAGAGCCAATAAGTCCAAAGTTTTCTTCATAACATTTAAGCTCCGATAGTGGTATTGAGCCGCTATCGGAGTTTGAATGGGATAGTATATCGTAAGCATTCATAAACCAGCTATGTGAAAAATCCATATCTGGTATATGATTCAAAGGTGTATCCTCACCCTTTAAGCTTTTGTAATGTTTTATATGTTCGCCATGTTCTAGGTTCCACTCCAGAAGGCGAATTACTTTGCCTCTAAAGCTTCGTCCGCAACAGTAAGATAATTATCAATGTTTTCGGCAAAAATCATGATTGAATCATATGCATCTTTATCGTCAGTAAGCAAAGCTTTTGCGTTATCATAAGAATACTTATGCTCTACGCCATCTACATCTTTTAGGTTAGTCCACCCTACTAAGATTGTTTTGGCCACACAATCAATCATAATTTCGTTTGATTGTTCTTCACTCATTCGACCACTATCAAATTCTTCTTTGAAAGGTTTTAACAGTTCACGAAACACCTTTTTAAAATTGGTGTTTCCAGATCGTGCAACAATTAGTTTGTTGCCACGATAGATGTGAATAGAGCCTTCAGTCTCTGTCCGTCCTTTGATTGGCGTAACCTTCATTTTATAACTCCTGTGTTATAATTTGGTGCCTGTGTTAAATTAATAAGAGCGAGACCTCGAACACAGGCATAAGAGGTCTCGCAATCTAAGGTAAAGAAACTTACCAAAGCAGGTTTAGATTAAGCGTCTATTCGAGACAGTTTAATCATGTAGTCATTTACAGTATCGCGCAATGCTTTGAATGAACCAGATTGCATCAAAAATGCATCTTTTCCAGATATAGGAGTGTCAAGTGATTCAAATTTACATTTAGGCATATCGACCCCAATTGCATTATCATCGCCGTCCTTAAGGATGATTGTTACACTGAATGATTCTGCCGCAACAAACTTATTATACAGCTCAAGATCAGCAAAGTAAACTTCTGTGTTGCCCGTGACCATCAGGCTATAAGCAGAGAGGTCACATGCACCCAAAGTACCGATTGCTTTAGCAGGGTTGATTTGATTATCAAGTGTAAGATCAAGACTTGCAAAAGAACATGTACCAACAGTTACGCCACCAATGCGAATAACACCAACACTTGAGACTGAATTCAAGATTGAATATGCAGGGACTGGCACATCAGCTGTTTCGCCAGTAAGGACAATTGCTCTGGTTTCTTCTGTCAACCCGACGATTCCAAAAGTTCCATTAAGGATAGAACCTGTTGCAAAATTCAAATTCATTGAATTGATTGCACAACCGCGATAGTACCAGTAGTAAGGAGTTGCAACATTGGTAGCTATCTTACGGATTGTATAGCCTTCTATTGGGCTTGAACCATTCTTGCTAATGCCTGTAGCTGTAATGACAACATCAGTAAGAGCAGTTGTTGCGCCAGTCGCAGGGTATACAGTGATTTCATCTGTTCCAGTTGCCGAACAAGTATATTCGCCATCAATAGTTGAATCAGCAACAGACGTCAATCTGAATACATCACCAGTTTCTACCAGCGCTTCAATACCAGCCTTTCCAACAATTGTGTTATCAACTGTGCCATCATTTGTTGCTGTTGTAATTGCAATTGCGCGTGGTGCAGCAGCATTCATCAGCACTGATTGCATAAAATCTGCATAAGGTGCATAAGACAATTCAAAATTTACGTCACCGTTGATATCACCATCAACAACAATCAAATCGTCTGTCTGTCGATCAGAGCGGATAACATCTGATACAGCAGTTACTATATTGTTTGCAGGGCTACCGCCAGTCGTTGGCAGAAGTGTAAATGTTGGCGTTGCATCAGTTGTGCCAAACACTGTCTCTTTGTCATAAGCTAGGCTCGTTTTATTGGTACTTGCTACCATGATTTTTCTCCTAAGTTAAGAGTAAAATTAAGTTCAAAAAGCATGGCTACAGTTTGAACGGCTATCATCATTCTTCGTCAGATACATAAGGTGTATCAACTATTAAACCGAACCAACCAACATCGGCCTCTTTATTTCTTCTAGTCATTGAAGCTTTTGTAAACAAATTATTCTGATTAATGTTATCCATAAACCCACGGATTTGATCTGAGTAAGCATATGCCTTACTAGTTCCAATATCTTTTTTGATATAAATCTTTACAGCCAAAACGCCTTCATGTCTTACTCGTCTGGTTATTGCTGATCCTATACCAACGTTTGTTGATGTGTAGTTTATAAACTTCACTGATATAAAAGCGGCTAAATTCTTATCATCAAAGTCTACATTATCAAACTTAATTGGTGTTGTCACTCCCCAACCATCAATTAATGCTGTCTCTAAAAGCTCTCTTGTTTTATCGAGGTTAGGCATTTTTAGTCATCATCATAGCTTCCTGTATAAAATTCTGGTTGTGGTCATTTCCACCTTCACCATTATTCACCAACACTATATACGGGCTATTATTATAAATAGTAAACATTGTCCAGTTGCGCACATATCTATCAAAATCTGGAACTGGTGTCTCTTTAACATTTCTACCAGTATTTTCTATTACCGTCTTACCAGCTTTGCTTCCGGGTCTAGCTTTCCAATTAGCCTTCAAAGTGCCAGTAGCTTCCGGTGTAGTCTCCATAAGATTATCAAAAAGCTGTGAGGCTATTTTTTTCTTATGATCGCCAAAGATATTAATCATAATATCTCCGACTTCTTCAAGACTACTAGCTCTAAATGGCATTATAATCTCCTACATTTAAGATTATGAGTTGCGCCTACTGGATCAATTGTTACTTTTCCTATTTCGTGATTTGAACCAACAAGAGTTCTTTTATTTGTTATTGTAGCTTTCATTCCCGGTCTAAACTCAGGAATAGTTCTATCGCTGTCAAGCACAATTACGCTTACATAATCTGTAGTGGCGTCAGCATTATCCTTGCCTTCTTCATCTGTGCCAAGAGCTATGCAGTCCATTGTATAGATTACTGGTGTTGATGTAACCGATTCGGCGCCAGCAGCAGGATTATAGTTGATGCTTGATGCCTCTTCAGTAATGACCAAAGTTGACACGGCATCAGAAAGATCATCTAGCATGGCCTCTCTTAAATCTGCTTGTATGTCTGCGTAGATTCCCATTTTATACTCTAGTCAAGCTTCCTTTAGTGTAATTGCAAACTGTCTTAAGTATTGCAATAACCTTTGACAGCGAATTTGGCTGATCTGATTTTGAATAACCATAATCTGTTTCAGTTGTGACCGGTCCTGCTTTTACCTTTTTGCTTTTTACATTTTTCTTATTGTCAAAGAATAAATCGCCTTGGATAAAATAATCATATGCGAGTAAAGTGTTTGCATATTTTACCTCATCACTTATTGCTGAGTAATCAACCACACAATCAAAATTTGCATCAATATAATATCTTCCCCATAATAAGGCGTCTTCTTTTACTTCATCATCAAGATCGAGCCAATCTTCTTTAAGCGCCAAAAAGACATCTGCTTCAGCGGCGGTAGCATAACTCTGCGTTGCTGTTGCTGTAGTCATAATATTTTATATGCCTTTGTATCAATCACAAGTCTTTATTGCTGCTTTGACTTTACATTCTCTATGCTGTCTAAGGCCGGGGCCTCCATCAATATCAATCTTGATTATATAAGTTGTCCGGTTTACAAATTCAACGTCATATGGAACTGTTCCACGATACAAACCATCGCTAAGACTAATGTATGTAAGAGTTAGTGGCCAGACAAAACCAGCCACTTCAACCCCATTGCGATCTACAACTGTTGCAGTAATAACAGCATCATTAATATACAACCCTGATATATTATTGATTAACCCACTAACGGTAATGAGATTATCAGATAATATAAAGACTTCAGACATCTGCTTTTACCGATACAGCCTGGCGAATTGACTTAACATCAATCTTATTAGGGCCAGCTTTACGCTCACCTTGCTGGCCGGTATCTAAATCCTTTGCCCAGCCAACCTGAACCCATTCACTGTACTGCGTAGCCTGCTCAATGCCATCAGAAACAAGAACTTCGCCTTTCAGGTGATGGATTTTACCAACTTTGATTCCATCTTCTTCAACAATTTCAACTCTCACGATTAACTACTCCAAATTTGATATTAAAATAAACAATGACACTACGCGGTTGGATCAGCAATTTCATGATCCCAAGCTGGAATATCAACTGTACCGCCTGAGGTCAGTGCCTGTGATGTGCAAGTTGTAACGTCAAGAACATTAATGCCATCAGTTAGAGCAACATGAGTTGCCGTTCCAGTTGCTGTAATGCTTACTCCAGCCTTTGCTGCAACAGTAACTTTGCGACCAGAAACGTCACCATTTGCATTTGTGTAATCACCGCCAACCATAGCCTGAGTCGCTAGATTGTAGGTGGTTGTTGCTTCAGCCAAAGTCGTTGGTTCAGCAGAACAAACATGCTGACTGGTAGACGTTGCAATCTTATCTAGTGCAGCATCCATAACACTATCGTGTGTAACCTTTCCCATGATCCGTCCTCACTTAAAAGTAAAAAAATTGTACCATACATTAAACAGAGCTGTCAACGTCAATCAGTCCATCTATTGGAATTGATATAACAATTCCGCCATCTATAGGTGCCGCAATAACGATCACACCACCTATTTCACCAAACAGTGATCCGATGTTGACATTTTGAACTGTCTGTATCTGCTCAATATCGGAAACAACCAAAATATTATGTGACGCCAGGGTAACAGAATCTATATTTTGAACTTGATCAACACCGGCAACAATCAATGTTCCATGCTGTGCAAGTGCAATATTCTCAAGGTCTTGAGTCTGAAGAATGTCACTAATGAACAAAATATTATGCTGTAGTAGTGTTACATTCATCAATGTTTGAGTTTGATCTATTCCATCGACGCTTAATGAATTATGCTGTGTTAAAGTTATGTCTTCTATATTCTGTATTTGTTCAATATCGTTAATTATTATAGCACTATGTTGCGTCAGTGAAAGTGAATCAATAGTTTGCGATTGATCAGAGTCCTGAACATTTAATGTGCCAGCCACAGCAAGGATTATATTATCAATTTGCTGCGATTGAATAATATTTTGAATAGCCAATATATTATGCTGAAGTAACGCAAATATATCTATTGATTGCTCTTGATCAATTTGATCAACCGCCAAGGAATTATGTTGTGTTATTGATACGCTGTCAATCACTTGATCTTGATTGACATTGTTAACAGCAATTATACCATGCTGTGTAAGTGATGGTGTATCTAATATTTGCGCTTGAAGTACGTCACTGATAATTAGTATATTATGTTGTGTAAGCAAAACATTGTCAATAGTTTGTGATTGTTCCAGATCACTAACTAATAGCGAATTGTGCTGGACTAGTGATACATTATCAATTGTTTGAGCCTGCGTAGAATCCTGAGCAACAAGCTGAGTTGATATTGATAGAATAACGTTATCAATTGTTTGAGGCTGTATCAAATCACCAACTAACAAATCCCCATGCTGTATGAGGTCTATATTATCAATCGCCTGAGATTGTGCAATATCACCAACTGACAATGCTGAATGTTGAGTCAGCGAAATATTATCAATTGATTGTGATTGAAAAATATCCTGCACAACCAATGCGGTTCCACCAGCAGCAGTAAAGGTGCAATATATTGAAACTATAAGACCATCATACTCAGTTGGGGCCAGTGGATCAGGCCAAGCTGAAGCATATGTGACAGGGTCTATTAAGGCATATTGACCTGAAGAGGCAGAGTCATAATATATTTGACCACCGACGCCTCGTACCATTGGCTGATATTCAGTAGCATCTGCAATGGTTGGTGCCGTTGGGAAGGTGAAATCCTGCCAGTGTTGCCCATTAGCAACGTCTATTACCTCTGCTGTAGTACCGTTTGTCACTAGCGCATCTGAAGTTCTACCTTCATATATAGCTGCTTTCATGTCTTCAGTAGCTATGGTACCGTCCACAGAGGCTGTTAACTTATCGCCAGTACCAGCCCCCGCACTGTTTGTGAAGTTTGAACCGACTGCGTTAGCGAAAAGAGGTGTTGACGATGCCCCCGCTGTTGTATACCCGAACGTAGGGTCAACAATTACGGGATATACCGCAGTATCTAGGAAAGCTTGAGGGACGGTTACCGTTAGTGTACTAGTTGAATCATTATAGAAAAGGTCACACCACACCTCATTTTCAGACGCGTCTACTGCATGAGCGCGGTATATATGAAACGCTTTTCCAGCCCGGTAATGCTTCCCACCAATTGTATTATTCTTTTTTGTTTTATGATAAACAGCATACGACTTTTCAACATTAGCAGGCCTGATTGCACCTCTGTCGATCTCACCTTGTGTTAAAGGGGGTTGATACTCAAACCTAAACCCTTTTGACTGCACAGAAAATTCAATGACGTTACTTGTTGGTTTAGCTGCAAACTCAACCTCAAACTCAAAACCGCCATCTTCACCACCAGTAGCCAGCTCATAGAATCGCGCCTTTCTTCCTGCGCGTTCCCATTCGATTTTATCCGCAACAGTTTGGATTGTTGCGACCATGTAATCATCATCAATGAGGCGTAATGAAAAATTACATTCATTATCCCAGTGCTTTGTTTTGAATTGTGGGTAAGCTATACCGGGCTGTTTTTTGTCACCGACTTCTATTTCTATACTGCGTGCTGTATCAGGTTGTTTTATATGTGCGAACGTGTTGTCGGCAACAGTGAATGCAGTGTCTACCTGCGGCGATAATTCAGCTATGTTTATCTGCGCCATGCGTTATTGCACTCAAATTGGATTGTATCAGTATAAAATAGTGTTATTTTTATAGCAGCATCCTTGCCAGTACAGTCTATATCCAAATCTTCCGTGATTAAACTTTCATTGCTCACTTCAAATTCTCCGAATTAAACTATGAGCGCTGAAAGTTTAAAATCATGCTCGTACAAAATTATTATTTTTTCTCTGCTTCTTTCTTTGCATTGTTGTATGTTGCACGAGCTGCGCGATTAATCTCGGCAAGTGAAGGTTTTTCGCGAGCAGCAATCTTAGCTGCTTCTTCGTTAGTTTCTTCAACAATTGCGGCAGCAGCTTCTTCAGCTTCAGATTCTTCAAGCTCGGCTAGGTCGTCAGTTTCTTTTTGTTTAGCAACGACTTCTTCAGCTTCAAGTTCTTCGGCAGCAACTAATTCTGCGGCGGCAGCTTCTTGTTCGGCAACCAGTTCTTCTTCGGTTTTTTCAGTGATAGACTCAATGGCAGCTTTTTCAGCAAGCTCTTCAGCGATTGTTTTGTCTTTTTTATTACTCATTTTAATATACCTACCTGTGGTTGTAGTTAAAATTAATTAGTACCTTTTGCTTTAGGTATTACCGTCAAAGTCCATCCAGCATTTACAGAAACCGTTGTCGGTAGATTCTCAATAATTAATACCTTGTTTAAAAATGAGGCTGCTACATTACAGCCCCATTCTAGTTCAGTTAAAGAATATTAACCATTGGTTTTCAGGAATGACAGTGGGATATTCTTACGATCTGTATAGATACGATCCCATTGTGTGGCAACTTCAAGCTGTGCACGAGTAGCAGAGATACCCTGAGCAAGACCAGTAGACAAGAAAGCAAAACCCTGTGGGTGAATGATTTCATTGTAACGAGAATGCAAGATATCCTGACCACTACCATTACCAGAACTTGCAACACGCTCCAGTTCTGAAGGTTGCAGAGCAGGAGATTCACCATAACCGAATGCACCAACACCAAACAGCACAGAGGTATAAACAAAACCATTTGTACCACCAGCTGTAACGTCAAGTGCATCATCAACAATTACTCGCAGACCAAGATAGGTAGCGATATTAACTTCGCCACGCGCATCAGGAATAAAAGTGATCAGATTGAGTTTCTGCAAAGTGCTGTATACAGTAGAGTGAATTGCAATGGCAGTCACAGAGCCAGCAGCATCGCCCAGAGTGGCCAGAGCATCAATCACAGCATCAGCATGGATCAAGTTAGCAGCAACAGCACTAAGGCCAGCAGCGATTGACACATCAACAACCATATCACCACCATCATTGGCGATATTATCAGCCATCACGCCCATTGAAGAAGAAACCACACGCTGTTGAGTATTTACAGCCCAATAGTGACCAATGCGATTGGTGATTGCACCAAGAGGATCAGCAAGAGCCAGCTGGCGAGATAAATCCATAGTAGACCAAGACTTATTCTGATTTGCCAGGCGATAGATTTGAGTACCACTATCAATCTTTGCTGGCGTAGAATTTACAGCAGGATCATCCGTTGAGTAATTAGGCTCATCGTTGGTCAATGGATTGAAGTTTGGCAGTTCGCCAATCATGCCACCAGTTGAAACCATGTCGTTGATGCGAGGGTCTTGCACTAAGATACCAGATGCAAGGAAAGCGTTACGTTCTGTTGCTGATTCTTGAACAGCAGCATTAAATGCCGTTGGTTCATAAATATCTGCAAGTTGTACTGCGGCCATATTGTTTCTCCATTTTGTTTAATCACTCAATGGAGAAAATTCGCCAAAGAGCATAAAATTTAATTTATTCTCCTCGACCAAATCAAGGGTGTTTCGACCAAATCGAAACTTGAATGTTATTTTGTATCTGTCAGTGTTAAAAATAACCCAAACCACAAGATATGTCAAGTGGTTTGGGTAATTTATTTACATTTATTACGCTACGCCAGCAGCTTTCTTGAATTGTGCTGCAAGAGCAGGATTTTCTCTTGTTACTCTTGCCTGTTCTGTTATGTTCTTGGTTTCAGCCTTCCAAGGATTGACGTTTGATCCACCTTTGCCACCTGTATTGACGTCACCACCTGAACCGTTATTCATGTCAGGAAAAGCAGGAGCGAATTGTGGGTCCGCCTTGAATTCTGCAACCAAATCTTTAACAGCAAAAGGAGTCGTCGCATCATCTTGAAAACGAGGATTACCTTTTTTATCTACAACTTGCTCACTGTAAGAACCATCTTCACCACGTACAGTGATAACTTGACCTTTCATATGTGGCAACAAGAACAGGGAGTTACCTTTTTCAAACTCAACCGCTTTGATCAATTTATTCTCAATCAATTCACGATCAAGAGCTTTGCGAAGACCAGTAATTTCAGTGGCAGAATCGCTTGTAACCTTATCAAGTGCAGTTTTGTGCGCAGTGTTCAATTGAATTTTCAGAGCTTCCCATTGGCCTTTGCCTTCCAGTTCGGCATCTGCAAGTTCTTTCTGCTTCTTGGCAAAGTCTTCTTTTTCGGTCAGGTATACAGCGTAACCATCCTTGTCGAAACCATCAGGAATTTGATTCTTCTTCAACTTGTCCATCTGATCTAGCAGTTTGGTCTTGTTGGTCTTAAGGCCACTTGTTTCTGCATCAACCAACTTTTTCGCTTCTTCATTAAAAGCATCAAGTGCTGCTTGGATTTGTATATCCGTAGCGCCCTCACCCATTAATTTTTTCATTGCCGCAAAATTCATTTTGTTCTCCTGTGCATTCTAACTGATATCAATCAGTTTGGTTATTGTTAACGTTGCCATTATCTAAATTACTGCCTTTGGTTCCATCATCTTTATCATTTCCGTTATCTGATTTTGATGATTCTTTTGGTACTGCTAGTGCTGCCGTCTTAGTTGCTATCTCTATAGCATTTTCTGTCTCAACCTTCTTGGCAAAGAATGGTGGCGGATTAAGTTTGATCAACGCCAGTTCTTCTTCAAATGTTCTTTCTGTCGGAAGAATCTCACCTTCTTTCATTTTATCAAACATTGATCTGTGAGAGATAGCGCCATCCAACCAAGACTTAACAAGAGCTATTTGAGCATTCGGCTCCATGTCAATCTTGAGAAAATCATCATTCAAATCATACGCAAAATCATTAGGTACTTTAGTACCGCTCCATTTAAGGAAGATTGTAAATGATCCTGTGATCTGTCCAGAGACGTTATTGACAAGAGTTGCTATTAATGATGTCTGGGCAGCAGTCCTAACAAGTACCGATGTTGCTGTCTCTCTGGATATACCTTCTTTTTTTAGAATCTGCGCACCCATGCTTGCCATGATGTCTTTCAGATTATCAATAAAATCTTGATGCGCCCTTGCTGAGTTACCAGTAAACTCAAGCATGCCGACTTTTGCTTCTGGGTTAGATATATGTATAAATTTTGACGGACCAATAGTGTTTGGTGCATCATCGCCATCAACGCCAGTTGCCCAAGGTGTAGGCAGTGCAGTCCAGTGCAACATGTACACTTGATCAATGACCCGCTGAATCACACTGATGTTCATGTCAGATATATCTTGCAGCGGAGATTTACCAATGCTAAAATTATTCTGGTTTATGCCATGAATAGTAATTGGTATAGTTTTGAAAAACTCACCATCAATCTTTGGATAGACATCTTCTCCAACCTGAACCATCTTCTCAACTTCATTTGGCGAAGCTTTTTTTACACCAGTTGACATGTAACGGCGTACTCTATACTTTTCATCTTTCAGGTCAAGTACAACGTATATATTTCTTATCTCTGAATCAAATTCATTATCAGGATGATCGACCTCAGTCTCTTCTTTAAAGATAAACTTAGAAATGACAGGATACCCGGATACTGAGCTTGTTCTAAAAGATATAAACTGATGCGGTGCAATGAATCTCTGATATGGCCGTGATGCTGTATCAGAATAATCTGTCATCGTTGCACAGAAGCCATCTTCGAATACAGTGTTTATGATCTTCTCAGAAAACTTGTCAATGCTATTACCTAGCATGTCGCAGTTTTTGTTTAACTCTTTCTGTTTATCAGAGAATTCAATGTTTCTGACTACTGGCGGTTTCGCAAATACTGTACCAGAAAAACCATCAACCACTTTCGGGTAGAGGATGTACATTGGCGCCATTGACACCATAGCTTTAAACTGGTCATCAGTCTGACCATCAAGCCTCGTGATGTAGGTGTCACGATTTGCGATTATAGTGCTTCTACCAGCTCTGATAGTGGCATTCTGCATGATGCGAGCTTGTGCATCAAACACAGCACTATTCATAGGTGGCGTCGATAGCTCTACTTTTGTTTCATCTGGCATTTTACAAACCTTTATTTATCGCTGATATATCATATCACATAAACGCACATATAGCAATACAGACTACTTCTACGTGGACTCTTCATGCCCTTGAACTCTCATCCTGCAAGAAGTCAGTGCCTGTATATCATCTTGAATCAATACTTCTAAATAATCGCCTTTTGCATAATTTAGCCTGATTTTAACATCTAACTCTTCAAGCAAAGTGCGTGCTCTAGTCCCAAACTTTCCACCACCTGATTTGGCGTCATAGACAAGATCATACATATCTAAAATGACGTCATCATTTGTCTTCCAGTTTGAGAATGTTCTTATCACACCGTTTATTAATCCACGGACTACAACCCCATTAGACAATGCTACCAAATCGCCAAATTTTGAGTTATCTCCAGCACCTGCGTGTACCATTGACAATATAAGTATAGTTATGTGCTCTACTGTATCTTTTCGTGGATAGTATTTATATGATATTGGTGCAACTAGTGTACCAATATCTGTAGACATATCAACGATTACTTCTTCTATTTCATCGCCAATTTGGAAATTGTTATCAATTGGTCTATCTAGCGTTATATTGTTAACCGCAATAGCTGTAATTTGTGAATGAATAGGTTCTGTATGTCCAATTTCTGCACCGAAATGAACGAACTGACCTACAGAAAAGCCTGATGCATCTAACACGTCTACTGACGTATCGCCAGTTGATACTGCTACTGCTAGCGTTGTTGCAGCCCCATGTCGATGAACATAATCATTGACAGGTACATTATTTATTCTGAATTCTCTTCCGCCATTGCCAATCATTATATGTTCCCATTATATAAACGATGATAAATTATAAATCAACCCTTACTCGTCCATCTTTATTCTGAGCCATTATATAGACGTCTATACCTTGAGAATGTGATATATCAGCGCTATCTTCAAATGCTTTACCAATGTTTACATTTGTTGGTGCCGCATCACCTGTTTCTCGATACGTATGAAAATAAACATTTGGGGTATCAGACATTATTTTTATTGAACCGACAGTTACATTTGTCGCAACCTTTGTCCACGTATTTGAAGGACAATCAACCAATAGTGGGTTCGACATATCATAATCCTTTAATTGTTTTGCTGGACATAGTATTTCTATTAATTGGAAACTTCATATGAATGAAGTAACCGAATGAGTCATTGATATCATCAATAGAGCTACCGCTGGTCTTTTCTGGAAGCTCTGTAGCTTTATTATATACCTGTTGCTCAAGTGCATCAGCAACCTTTTCACATTCTCTTACATTTACTTTGATAAGTCCAGTCATAAATGCAGAATTTACACTTTGCACTCTTTCCATTATCCGAGGATTTTTCTGCGGATATTTACAGTGAAAACCAGCAGCTTTTAGCAATGAAATATCTGACGTTGTAAATCCCTTTGAGCTTGTGTTTTTTCCTGAAGCATCAGGGTAACAGTACACAGGAGACCGTGGGTAGCGCTCCCTAATGACCTGAATCATCTCTGGGGTATCCATGATGTTAGTCAGGTGTTTGACAGCATGGAAGCTGTTATAGCCTTCATAAACAAATAGTGGATTGCTAGTAAATACAGGGTCACGCTCAACAAATACAACCCCGTTCATATTGGTAACATTGAAATCTAGTGAGATATGGATAGCCTCGCCATCTCTATATATTGCATCACTACCACACAGTATTCTATCGTACTGCTTGTAGACCGCACCTACCGCCATGTTGACGAACTTACCATTGATGTAAGCTTCTACTAACTCAGGCGGATATATCATCTTCAGATTATCATAATAATCTTTTGGTAGATGAACGTTCTCATAACCACTAGCTTGTATCAGAGTGTAGTTATCAGGCTTGTTCTTTTCAAACATTTGATACAAGAGGCGATAGCCTTCTGGAGTCGAGCCAACTATCATTTGATTGATAAGCTCTATCTCTTCGCCATTCTCATCTAGTGCTATTGTGCCATCTTCGTTAAATACATTTACTTTCTTACGTGCCCGAGCAAGTGCTTTGATCCAAACCTGTCTTGCTTTGTCAGTTGGTAGGGTATCCAGCTCATCAAGTAGCACAGCAAACACATTCATACCAACAATTGTGTCGGGATTGTCCATTGACTTCAGGATTACCCGCCCACCTGCGTCAAAGTAGATTTCACCCGTTGTTTTATTGATCTTGTATTCGATACCAGTGCCTTCTAGTACCTCAACCAAAGTTGGGAATAGAATGTCACGGAACATTGAGTAGGTAGGTAGTAGATAGAGTAAATCTACTTTAGGATGGCGAAGTTTAATATCAACCATCTTATTGACAAGCGAAAAAGTCTTACCACCTCCAAAACCAGTGACAAAAGCTACCGCTTTAGAAAAGTCGTCGTCATAAAACTGTGTTTGACTTTTTGTAAGTTCAATTACTCTTTGTTGCATTTAGCTATCGATCTCTTTTACTGCATCAATTATTACACCCTCCATATGTCTAAGAGCGCCAATCATTGTTACGTTCTTGTTTAGATTAGCATAACTATAAGTGATTGTTCCTTCATCGTCAACTAATACAATGACACAATTCACAATATTTAGCCTGTCAAGGTCTTCTTTAGCATTCTCAAAGGCTTTATCTACTGTTTTCTTTGTGTGGCTCTCCCCCGAATAGATGAGTTACATTGTTTGTTTTCTTAATCATAAAGCCTCCACGTGAAGTAAAACAGAACCTTCTTTTGATATCTCTGGTGCATAGTCCATAGATAGTTTACGCACAAATGAGTCATCCTGCCAGAAATGAGCATGAGTTAAAGAGTCGAATAGGCATTTTAAAACGTTGTCTATATCATGAACCCTGTTATCTTTCGGTGTTAGAGTTATTGATACAGATAGAGGAACATTCGCTCTTAGTTCAAGGTCTTTTGATTGGATTATCTCTTGGACTCTTATGCGGTATTGCTCACCCTTTGTCTTTATGAACTTGCGAGGCCTTTTTGCATTACAGGCCATTCCATAGTAATCATTTACCGATGGAGGGAAAGGGAGAACTATTAGGTATCCGGTTTTCATTTTAAGGGTTCGCTTTTTGTCGTTATCTTTATTCGTGGTTGTAGGGGTGGCGGTTTGAAACAGTATAACATGATTTTGGTGCGATTGCAATGTAGGCGGTTTCTTATTATCGGGTGGTAGAATTAGGTTAAAATTGGCGTTTTCAAATTTTTTAGGCGGACTATGGCGTTGGCACGATGAAAATTTACGAAGGGGTGAATACTGGCACGAGTATTGCTAGGAGATATTTGCGTAACGAGCGCAACACGGATTTTATGTTAAAAAAAATGCCGGACTGAAAAATAAGTCAAGCATTTGATTTGCTATGTTAGTCTCGTCCTGCGAACCATGTTATAACTATTGCAAGAACCAACAAAAGAAAAGTCATCTATTCAAAAACGCATATAGAAAAAGTTGTTTTTTAGATCATACTTTAAATTACTGAAACCAAAAATCCTACCTAGCGAATACACTTCTTTATCAGAGTCAAGTAAAATCTTTTTCATAACATTACCAACAAAGATATAAAGCGGAATTTGTTTTTTCTTTTTCATTATGTACACCTCACAGTAAAAACAATATGTATAAAATCAGAGCCTAGGCTTTTTTGTATGCCTAGACTCTGTTTATTTTTATCCTGCCAGACTCTGAAAAAATTCCCTGTACGCTAGGAACTCCTCGAAGTATTCTGTTCTGTGCGGAGCATCTGCAATCAATCCAGAATTCAAGATTTCATCATGCGTGAATTTTGGATTTGCTCTGACCCACTCTGCAATTTTTCCCATGTGACCAGAATTATTAAACTGTTTAAACTTCTTACTCGCTGTAACTGTTGACTTGTTCACACCAGAAAAATCAACAATGGCCTTTTCAACTTCAGAATTTGAAAGTTGTGGGATTTCTAAAGTGCTGGCCAGCTTTTGCACATCCAGAAAATGGCTGATTGATTTACCTTTAATATGCTCTTGCACCTTTGCTTGCAGTTTCTCAGGCGTCAGAATCCAATCATTGGCCAGTCCTACACTCTTAATTGTGTTTTGAATGTCTGAGAAGGCTACGCCATTTTGCGTCAATAGCAGGGCTGTCTCATCCAGAGAAACCCCCTTGTTGAAATGTTGGTCAATGATACCAGCGATGATTTTTTTGTTGCTTGCTGCTGTAGTTTTTTTAGTTGCTGAAGTCATAATGTTTATCACCTTTAATAATCAAGAAAATTAAAATGGGCTTTTCTTGTTTACCCTCACTTGTTACCAAGTATACACCATGCAAAACATTATGCAACATTTTAAAACATTATTTTCAATTTAATTTTACTCTATATATATAGGCAAAATCAGAAAATTCTGTAAGCATAAAACATGCCAACAATAATTGGCCCGGTTCTTGCAACAACAAAAATCATGCCAGAAAAGTTGGCCTAAAATATGCAAGGGAAAAATCATGCCAAAACAATTGGCACGGTCGTTGCATGGTCAAAAATCGTGCCAACTTTCTCGAACGTGGCGGAATTCAAGAATCGTGCCAAAAAAGCGTAACGGACGGAGCGGTGCCAGAATTTTTTCCGTCGCGTATATACACCAAAAAATATACCGAAAAGCGCACTTATAAGCATGCCCGATTCGCGCTGTGAGTCGTGAAGCGAAATGAATAAATCATATATTATACAGCGTAACATACATAAATTATTTTGATTGAAAAGTTTTAACCAGTTGCAAAACACAAGTTGTAAAATATAATAAATATAAGCTTGCAACGCTTACTAGTTGTGTTATAATAAATGCTCTTGTTGAGAAAGAAGCAGAAGCACATATGTAACCGCTTAGCAATAAAAATTTTATTAGTTAAGCAAAAAATAAACTTGCAAACGATTAGAGTTTGTGAGATAATCTTAAAACTGGAATCTTCCAGAAAACACAATTAACACGGGAGTGTAAACATCATGGGTAAGAAAGAAAATACAGCTATTGTAGTTGCCGGTCTGGCCGCAGGTAAATCAGATGATGCCATCTTGCAAGAACTGTTTGAAGGTGGTATTGCGTTCGGTGAGCTGCGCAATGTGTTCAATGAAGTAATCAAGGAAAAAGGTCTGCGCCTGACTGCGAAAGAACGCAAGGTCAAAACTGGTGAGCTGATGGAAGGCGTTGAAAAAATCGAAACTGTTGATGAAGTCAACAAGATCATTGCCAAGCTGGTCAAAAGCCTTAAGGTTGCTGAGACAAAAGCAATGGGATCGCTTCGCACATGGGCTAAAGAGGCTGGTATTGAACTGCCTAAAACTCCTCGTGCTGCAAAGACTCGCAAGACTGGTTTTGGTGGTCATTACAAAAACATCCTTGATTTCATCTTGGAAAATCGTGAAGCTGACAAGGTTGCTGTTGTTGCCTTCTGTCATGCGAACAAGATTCCAGAAGCATACTCTACTCAGGCCATGAATGTTGTTCATTTTGCCAAGGTTTGGAGTGGTGAGCTGGTTGAAGAAGTTGTTACCGAAACTCCTGCTGAACCAGCAGCAACCTAATACCTCCCGGGTATAGCAGGAAAGAAGATAGGCTCGCAAGAGCCTATTTTTTTGTCTTGAATTCCGTGAAACTGCCTCTTGTTAGAATGTTTTAAACTGTTATAATAAAATCTCTCTTAGGAGAAAACATAAAAATAATTCAGATATAAGGTGAACCAAAATGGCAGTTAAAACGGTAAAACAAATCATTACTGAAAGGGGTTATGAGGGAATTCTGGCGCAAGATGGCTGGGAAACCCTCGAACTTACAGTAAAAACTAATCATTCACATGCGGTTGCTAAAGCAATTATCACAGAAATGGAGAAGAAAAATGGATAATCTGCCAATGGTATACACCGATTTTTCCAAAGAAAAGCACTTTGATGACTGGCCTTATGGTAGCAAACGTGTCAAATGTAGCTTCATGGTAGAGCAAAACAAGGGCAAGGAGCGTGCTGTAAGGCTTACTGAAAATCCAAAAGGTGGTATGAATAAGCCGAAGAAAATGACTTATTCAAGCAAAGTTCTCTTTGCTACTGGCGATGATGGTAAGATTTATATCATTCAGGACGTTGGCTGGGCATTTTGCATCATACAAAGCAACATGAAATATCAGCACGAATATGTCAATACTGATGATCCAAGATACGAAATTCTGTTTAAAGAGTTCTATCCAAAGGTGGCGTCATGATAGTTCCAGTAGGCATTTGGCTCAGATGTGGGTGCTGTGGCGAGGATTTTAGAACTTGGGAAGGCTATGAAGACCAAGATCAAGACAGTGAATACGGTATCTGTTTTGAGTGTCAAGGTGACATAGGTGACCGCAACGAGCAAGAATTTGACAAGCTGATTGATGCTGTTCGTGGTGGTCTTAGCCCTGCTAACCTGCTGAAATTTAATAAGAAAAGCAGAGATTGGCAGAAATCGTTTGCTTTTGATCAGCTTAACAAAGGTAATATTACGTACAGTATTGTACCACATAGTATTACGGGTTAGTTTAGAATTCCGCAAAACTGGTAGTTGTAATAATGTTTTAAAATGTTATAATAGAATCTCTTTCAAACAAAGCATAAGGTGAAAATTATGTCACAGTCCGCAGAAAACAAACAAAAAGCAGAAAACAGAATAATCGAAAAAGTAAGAAAGCTTTTTGCTCTTGCCGCAGATAAAGGTGCAGTTGGTGCAGAATCAGAAAATGCAATGCGCATGGCTAATGGTTTACTGGCAAAACATTCTTTAGAGATGAGTCAGCTTGCTTCGCCAGATACTGTGTTTTGTACCTTTGCAGATTATAATGTAAAGACTCCCGGCAACATGTCAATCATTGGCTCAATTGCCCGCCTGTATAATTGCAGGATTATCTTTGACGCAAACTGGACACCAACCAAGTCACTGATCATTGGTACTGGCTCAAACAGAATGACCGCAACAATTGTCATTGATCAAATCTTAGATCAGGTGAGGAAGGAAACCAAAGGCAAAAACGCTATGTTTAAAAAAGGTGTTGCAATTGGCTTGGCTGAAGTATGTCAGAAGATTATTGATGAGCGCAGGGCTGATAAAACAGAGATTCTTCCCGGTACAGGCTTAGTACCTCTTGACCAAATGAAACAGCAAGATATTGCGAATGCTGAATTTGTAGAGTCTAATTTCAAAGGACTCACACGAGCCAAACCAATCAGAGGTTCCGAAGAAGGTGCTGCATATGGTAGAAGTCTGAATCCTGGCGCAAGAGTTGGTGGTGAAGGTCAGCGGAGAATCTCATGATCCCACAATTAAAAATTGATGGTAAAGAAGTTCTAACTATATCTGAGCCGCTATGGTGGCAGCTTAAAGGTTTACAGCAAACCCAATCAGGCTATGGTAGTAAAATATCAACGCAGTACAAAGTAAAACATGAAGGCAGATGGAAAAGGGTTTACTGTCGCATTTTTAGCAACTCTGGCACACTCTATGTTCTTAAAAAGGGTGAGCGGGTTATTGTGAGTGAATCATGAAAGATAGATACGAAATTTATGTTACATGTATGAAAGACCTTGGTTTACCATACAAAACTTTTGACGAGTGGTTAGACTCATGAGTGACGCGAATTATAGAGAATTTTTATCCCACTTGAGATTCATTCATTTTTATCGTGGTGGTCTTGAGCTTAGAAATATTGATAGTTTTCAAGATAGGATTGAAAACGATTACCCTGATTTGATCCCGGCGCTAAAAGAACAAGAAGCAGTAGAAGGCCGCATCAGGTTTATCGCTAACCAATTTGATTAAACAGTTTTCACCTTTTGGCCAAGTACGAGAGTGCTTGGTCTTTTTTATTATTCCTGTAAAATTATGCGGAGCGTACGTCCCGTCCCAGTATATTTTAACCAGACCGAAATAACCCAACCTCTAGCGCCATTTTCTGTAATTTTCATGTTATTCTCGGTCTCATATGAGGTGTGATGGCTGGATTATCTTGGTTGGGGTGCTACCTTGGCCTTGATAATTTCTAAAAGTGGCTCAGTCAGGCTTAAAAGTGGCTTCTGGCCTGTCCTGTACCCTGTGGCTAGGTGTGTTTGGTGGCCTCTGGTAATCTGGGTGCATTACAACGACCAAACCATTCAACTTCTCGATAGAATCATCTATTGTTGCTCTGTGTACAGAAGCTCGTGATAATTTTGCAGATGCATCAGCAATAGCCTTCTTCGCCCTCTTGATTAGTTGATCATAATTCATTATTTATTCTCCAGCGCATCAAGTGTTGCTAAAAGTTTTGGCAGTTGTTGTAAGTTGAAACCTGACGACACAAGTGCCATGTATTCTTTAGCATCAGCAATAGTAATCTTACCTTCAGACACTTTCGTAAGTATTGCATCAATCTGATCATCGATTGATTTGCCTTTTAGATCAATCATAGGTGCAGGATTGTCGGTTCTAACAATGATATCTTTCATTACCGACCAGATTTCTCTTTTAGCCCATTCTTCTGTTGTGTTTGGTTTTACCGATAATTTCTTATCACCATTTGCAAGACCGACCATTTCATCAATCAATGGGGCTGCACCTTCAAGAAAATGCTTTTTCATTTTTACAGGGTCAGATACAAGCTCAGCGTGTTTCGCTGCTTTGATTTTCTGTAGATCAATATACTCACGATCAGAAAAATCAGATTTTTGGACATCTGTTAAATCATCCCAATATAAGGCGGCCAGAACTTTCTTATCGGAAATGTCAAGATTGTTCCATTCTTTTAACCAATGTTTTTCCCAGATTAGGAAGATGCCCTCGGACGCCCCTAAAACCACTTCTTTGCTTATTCTGTTGTCCATGTGTCAATCTCTCGTTTATTGTGATTTTTATTAAAAATTCATGTTTTTCGGTGCTAAAAGCGAAAGGTACCGCTAAAGTACCTGTAAAGTGTACCATAAAGGTACCGTTAAGTTCCAGTGTAAGTGCTTGAAAGTGTTGAATAAATTGAAAAGGTACCGGATAAAAGAAATAGTAGAGATTTTTAGTGAAAAAGGGGTGTGATTTTTTTTATCGGTTATTAGGGTTCGTGCACAAAGGGCGGCGCCGCGGTACCTTTCGGGAATTTCGGCTCTATCACCGCTACATTCTATAACAATATCAACAACTTGCAACACATTCCAAGAAGTACCATGACGGTACCTTCCACGGTACCTTTTCAGCCCAATTTCCCCAGATTGGGCAATTATTACCCACATTTGAATCCACACAGAAAACAATGTTATCCAGATTCCCAGAATCTCGCTCGGACGAGTTTTTCTAACCACACTAAAACCATCTATATTATCCATTTCTTGAGCCTCGATTCCAAACATTTCAAACACCATTCTCCGGGTACCTTCAAGGTACTTTCACGGTACCTTTACAATTTTAAACAAATTACGAACCATCAGTCATAGCCCTAATTTTAAACCATATAAGCAAACTATAACTAGCAATAACAAGAGCACCATATGTAGCAATAAGAAAACCAAAATAATACCCATCAGATTCGGAGATATTAGTATTAGTTATAGCCCAATAAATAACATAAAACAAGAAAACCTGAGACAAAACATACGGAACACAAACCCAATATTTCATTTCTTCGCCCCTTTCCTATAATATTCTATCTTATTTAACGCATCTATAGCCATACAATTACCAATACTATTTCCATGTGTGTTACCATTACCTAAACAAGCAATAGTTTCTAAAGATGCTCGTAAAGATTGAATCAACGAATCCATCTCATCAGGTTCATCAGGTTCATAACTAAGAATTTTAAGTGGATCAATAGCTAAATCATTTGCACGCAGATAGTTAAGAACAGCATGTTTAACCAATTCTCGCAAACACTGAGGTGGATCGGGAACCGTCTTAGATACTAATTTGGTTACAGCGCTAACCAATTCAGATATTTCATTGTCTTTAAGACCTCTTATAATTTCGTATGGGTATTGATTATCACTCATTATCTTGTTATCCATTTTGTTAGGTTATTTTGCACACGAAAACTGGTTTCGGGTCAACTACATGTAATAATGATTCAGCCTTAAGCTTCATTTCTTTTGCAGTATCTAACCGAGACGATAATATTCTTATCTGACACTCTTTCCTTTTAAGAAAAGAGTTAAGTGCGCCTGTTTGATCAATACATGCAAACTGTTTTTTAGCATGAAGATTGACAAACTTCTTCTTTCCGAAGTTATCAATCCATGCACCCTTTGGCGTCTCTTTTAGTATCTTAAACTCAGTAAGATTCAACATAACTCGATATCCATGTGATGTTCCATATTCATCAACACCAGTTGAATACCTTAACCCGTCATATCTATAAAGTACATTACTCATTTCATTATCCTTTTGTTTTAAATGCTACTAAAGCTCTCATTGCAGCTATTAATACTGTCGGGCCCATCACTGATGTATCACAAGTAGGGTTATCTTTAGTTACAGTTGCCCACCAATATGTTTCGCCTTCTATCTTAGTTGGTGTCAAATCAATCCTATGCTGTTCAATCAGAGGACCGCCTTGTTCCCAATTACTAGAGAACTCCAAAGGCATATCAGATTTATATTCATCTATATAGGCATAACATATACCATTCTTTATTCCCGGTTTAAAACAGTCATCATCATAATGCCCAAGCACTTTGGCAACAGCCAAATCAAGTTCCGCACCAATCAACTCTTTTTCACAAAGAACATTTATTTTACAAAAATGTTCAGCAACTAATACGCCATTACGTTTACACTCAAGACAGTCACCAATTCTATTATCCATCTCAATATCTATATTATCAATCAATATATAACCATGTGGATCGAACCCAAACATAGAAATATGATCTTCAATAATACTAACATCGCACCAATTACCATTCTCCCATTTTGCAATTTTCATTTTATTCTCCATTAATCTTCTTCTTTACACGGACTTGGGTTTTCGTCAAACCGAACAGCCTTTATAGTCTTTCTTCCTTCAATCATGGCCTTGATTATCCTATGTCTACCGTCCATTAACTCACCATCCTCATCAAGAATAATAGGAAAATCCAAGTTTGCTGAATTAACCGCATTAATATGCATTGCCATTGCCCTTAATGTAAGGTCTTCATACTTGTTATACACGTTAAGGTGATCTAATGGTATATCCATGACTTCAAAATCTTTTGATAGATCGAACAGTCTAGCTACTGACCAATGATGCCGACCAATTTTAGACATTTGTGTTTCAGTTGGACAAAATTTTGGTATTTTCACAACTACTCTCCATGATATTCCCACAAAACAGCGTTACAATAACTATGAACTGCACCAATAGTCATCCCAGTATCGTGATTATGATGCAAATGAACAGGCCATTTGAAAAAATGAAAAGGAAATAACGCAATGTTAACCTTTTTACAAAGCATTTCCTTAGTAGGTTTGCCAATCAACGGTGCCCCACAATGGCAACATAGACCTTTTTGGCGCGTAATATACTCTTGCCTAACAAGCTTCCTGACAGAAAAATGAGTATCATTATAATTTACTGGTAATTCCATATTATTCGCCCTCTTTATTACAAGAGCTAAACCTATTAAGCCATTTTACATTTTTCTTAAGTGTCTCAATCTTTTTATCTTGATCAACAATGCAATCATTAGCGAGAGTTAAATCCTCAACCAAATGTTCAATGATTGCCTCAGCTTCATTTACGTCTTCTGAGTCACTAACAAGCCACTCATTTGCGGCATCAATTATATTCATGACTCTACCTCAATGATAGTCCATCTACTAAATGTCAACACATCAAGAAGTTTTTTATAATTACACATTTTATGTGCAGAACGTAATATATGAACAGTAGCATGTTCACCATGAATACCAACAATGCAATCCATCCTGTCTACAATTCTTGCTCTGTGTTTTTCAATATTGTTTGCAGTGCAAAAATCATAAAGTTCTTTTCTATCAATAGACATGATATAAACGTAGTCTTCTTTATTTATGCTCATCTAAACATACTCATAGATAATCTTCTTATCTAATTTACTTCTAAGTTTATGCGTTTTTATCTGTTTTATAGCCCAGTCTTTATTAGAGTTCCAAGGAGAGTTACCATGATCAATATCGGTTGGACGTTGTATTGGCAGTCTAACCCATAAAAACAATATTTTAATTTGAGGCAAATAAATCAAATTTCCTATATTGTTTAGTTTTATAGCAATCCTGTACCGTTTCATTTTAACTCTCTCCTGATTTAACTGGCATATCAAAGGCACTGCTTAAGGTTTCACCCCAGTTTAAAGCAATCCTAAAGCCTTTCTTCTGCTTTTTAGCAGCAAGGGTAAACTTAGCATACCTAAAACCTTTTGTGGCTAGGTAGTTGCTTATAGTGCCTGCTACTCTTGAGTCGGATATGTTAACACCAATCTCTGAACATATTTCTTTTGAGGTAAGTGTTACAAAGCTAATTGCTTCACCAATATCAGTAACACCAATCTCACCCCTTACACCATGAATCTTTCTCCATTCATCATTCTTTTCAACGTCAAACTTCTGTTCAAGAGCTTCAATGTTTGGATCAATCCTATCATGCGACTTTGTGACAACTCTCAAATAGCTCTCCAGTTCATCATCTGGCCACCATTGCTCACCTTCTAGGTAATAATGATACATCTCAGCCCAGAATTGTTGCGTGTGGTAGCTGTCACTCATTCTTTCATGCATTTTCTCAGCTACTACAGCGGTTGGTTCCTGTTTCTCTTCAATCTTTGTTTCGCTCTTCGCTTCATTCTGACTAACAATATCAGATGAACTAAGAATCGCTCTACCAAATGCATCAGTTTTCTTAGGTTCTTCAACAAAGTTAGAAATATCCGTGACGGGCTCTGCCTGTTTAGGTGGCGTAATCTCTTTACTTATAGAGGTATCAGATTCGGTTTCTTGGTCGCCATTAGGGATAGCAATTTCATAGAAAGGTTTTAGAAGTTTTACGTGTAAAGGTAGGTATCGTCTATTACCAGTTTTATCAACTAAAAATTGAATATCATTAACGGTACCAACAAAGGATGTCCGTCTTACAAACTTACTTTCAGAGGCAGCATAAGGCATTCTAATCTGGTCATCTTCTTTAGATAGGAAAGCTTTAAGGCTTGATATATCAGACTTCTTGAAGGTGCTATCAAGCTCCCCCAGCTCAGTTATCCAGTGGGATATAGCAATCTTAATATTGTCCTTGTCTTTAACATCAAGCTCATGACCTGTAAGAATGTATTGTTTTAGCTCGTTAGGAAGTAGTGACTTGATAAACTTGGTTTTCTGTATACCCTGATCGCCAACAAATACAAGTATGTGCTCATACTTGGGAACAGCAATACCCATCTTGTGCGACAATGGTGAGTTTCTAGCACTATCTAAAGCTGCGATACATTGAAGGAACCACATTCTCAACACTTTGGTTTTGTAGCGCTTTGAAAAAGATTCATTAACTCTTTCATCACTACTGGAGCCATACACCTCAGTCTTGATATTATCAGTCACTAATTGGAGTCGTGGGTTACCATCCCACTTAACCCTAGCAACCCAATCAAGAACGGGATTCATCTGATTTGAGTTTACCATCTCAGCAACATAGTTCACACTATCCTTGCCCAAGCCATTCAACACACAAAGGGATTTGAGCCTAGATAAACATGCGTTCATTTTGTTGTCACCATCAGGAACACTATTTGATGGAAACACTATCTCAGGTATCTTTAACACAACATCGTAACTAAACTGTATACCATAAGCCTGAGTCATAAACTCAAAGTTCTCAACAGTATCGAAGTTCATCCTGCTCTCGCCACGATAGAAGGTGTGAGGGAACTCTAATGTAATTGGCGCACTTATGTTTCCTTGTATCATCTCAGGGATGAAAGAGCCGTCATCTCTGATAGCATGAGATACTAGATTAAGCATTACTGATTCACGCTTAGAACCATCACCACCTTTTATCCTAGCATAATGCTCCCTGAATGCCTTATCACACGAACTCTTCTTGAGTCCAGCATACTTAGCGAGCATAGCTATTAACTGGTCAATCTCTGTAGCCATAAAATCAAAGCGTGCTGCCTCCATAGCAGCAGTCTTGAACATTATTTTATGGTCTTTTGTATCACATACCTCAAGAGCAATTTCAGAGGCAGACTTGCGTTCACTATGTTCTAGTGCATAAACAATGCCACCATGTGCGTGACTATGTATGATCCTATTGTCTATGTCAATCCAAGCTTTTGTGGCACTCCCAGAACTACCACCATAATCAGGCTCAAGCGGATCATGGCAGTATTCTGCATCATACAATTCAGGGTTATCAAATAAATCATGTACTGTAATCTCAACGCCTGTACTCATCTTTATAGGGTTGTCGCTGTATAACACTTTGTTAACAACACAGCTATTTAATTTGGAAGCACTAAGACCAAATCGCTCATGGTTCTTTGTTACATAAGAGTCACGGACTGAAGTTGCCAATCCTGATCTTTTATCCTTTGCATTATCTATAAGCTGTTTGCAGCGCTCATCTTCTTCCATAGTGAGGTCGGTAATCACCCTAGTATTT
>Ga0316189_10000110_pt1 | contig 72364 bp, 66 predicted proteins | sample LowCovwburrow_MG_FD_204930 | JGI IMG/M metagenome (GOLD analysis project Ga0316189, IMG submission 204930) | Coastal sediment microbial communities from Maine, United States - Lowes Cove worm burrow | ecosystem: Environmental > Aquatic > Marine > Coastal > Sediment | place: USA: Maine...
TCTTAGTTGCGATAAAGACGTAGTAATAGATTCACTGTCTTCAATGTTTTGTTCTTCAACTAAAGGTTCATCATTTGTACATGACGTTAAGAAACTTGCAATAAATACAAAGCTTAATAGGAATAATTTGAAATTTTTCATCATAGCAATTTTTTTATGTTTAATACTTTTTCGACTAATCTTAACTAAGACAACTAACAAAAAAATAACCCTACTTTTTTCTCTAATTTTTTTTTATTTAGTTTTGGTGCATTCACTTTCAAACCAAATAATGCCTAAAGATCAACATAATATCTGTCACTCTAAAACATTTGAAACACTATACAATCAGTATTCAAAAGATTTAAGACGTTTTGTTTTTTATAAAACTCAAGATATAGATCAAGCCGAAGATATTTTACAAGAGACCTTTATTAAGCTCTGGGATAATTGTGGTAAGGTGAGTTTTGAAAAAGTTAAAAGTTACTTGTATACAATTGCGTCAAATACATTTCTCAATCTTATTAAGCATAATAAAGTGGTGCAAAAGCATCAACAAAGTATAACGCGTCATCAAACTAATGAGTCTCCAGAGTTTATTATGTTAGAAAAAGAGTTTATGGATAAGTTAGAACATACCATAAATTCACTTCCAGAAAAACAGAAAGAGGTATTCTTATTGAGTAGAATTGAAAAGAAAACCTATAAAGAGATCGCAGAACAATTGGATATTTCAGTGAAAGCTGTAGAGAAAAGAATGCACTTAGCTTTAATGGTCATGAGGAGTGAAATAGGAAATATTTAAAAAAGTAATATTAAAAGTAGGGTTTTAAAAGGTATAGTTGTCTTAATAACAGAACACGATGAAAGCACAAGATTTAAATAACGGAAAAGATACATTTTTAGCCCAATGGTTAGCAGGAGACCTGTCTGATAATGAGCTAAAACAATTGGTATCTGAAGTTGATTTTCAATCCTTTTTAAAAATCAAAAAGGGGATTGAAACCTATGAGGCTTTAGAAGCTACAACTGAAGCGTCGTTTGCTAAAATTAAAAGTCATATATCAAACAGATCTAGTAAAGGTAAAGTGAAGACGCTTAACACCAATACTTGGTTGATTAGTATTGCGGCATCAATAATCTTGTTTTTTGGATTATTCTCAATTATTGGAGATGATATAGTTACCATTGAAACCAATTTTGGAGAACAAAAAACGATGGCACTTTTAGATGGTTCAGAAGTCATACTAAACTCCAAATCTACCTTGACCTATAATGAAGATGAATGGGAAAATCAGAGGTCATTAACCCTTGATGGTGAAGCTTATTTTAAGGTGAAAAAAGGAAGTACATTCACTGTAAAAACAAAAAATGGCGATGTCAAAGTTCTAGGGACGCAATTCAATGTCAATAATGTTCGCGATTTATTTGAAGTGGTATGCTTTGAAGGTAAAGTGAGTGTCCAAACGAAGGCTGAAGATTATATATTATTACCGTCAAATTCGGTGAGACGAATTAATGGTTATGCTGTTGAAACTTGGAAAACTAAAGACGCGAATCCTAGGTGGATTGAAGGAGAAAGTGCTTTTAAAAGTGTACCATTACCGTATGTGATTTCTGCATTAGAGTCGCAATATAATATTACAATAAATCCCCAAAATATAGACCAAACATTAATTTACACAGGTAGTTTTACGCACAATGATTTGGATATAGCCTTAAAAACTGTATTTAAATCATTACAAATACTATATATTGAAAAAGAAAAAGGACATATTTATTTGAGCACGAAGTGAAAAAATTGATTTTAAGCATTGTATTAATTCTACCTTATTTAGCCTTTTCGCAAGAAGAGGCTAAATTGTGTTGTAATTTTGAGAGTCAAAACTTAGAGCAGGTTTTCGAAATTATTGAAGACATTTATGATGTTAGATTTTCTTATAATGATGATGCGATTTTAAATAAAAAAATTAATCTTAAAAGAGAAAAACGGTCGATACAAGAACTTCTTAAAACCTTGGAAAATCAAACAAGTTTAACTTTTGAAGTGATTGCCAACCGCTATATTATTGTTAATAAATCTACAAGTGATCTTAATGTTCAAGCGCTAGATAAAATTATTCTTAATAGTTATTTAACCAAAGGAATTTCTAAACGGAAAGATGGCTCTTATGAAATTAATCCAAGAAGCCTGGGCATTTTACCAGGACTTACCGAACCCGATGTTTTAGAAAGTATCCAATTATTACCAGGAGTTGTTAGCCCAAATGAAACAGCCTCTGGTTTTTTAGTTAGAGGTGGAAAAATGGATCAAAACAGATTGATTTGGGACGGAATAAATATGTATCATAAAGGGCATCTCTTCGGAATGATTTCGCCATTCAATCCAAATGCCACAAAGCATATTACGTTTATCAACAAAGGATCCCATCCAAGATATGGTGAGCGTGCTTCTAGTGTCATTGCGATGACAACCAATACAACTATTGAAGACCAATTTAACGCACAAATTGGTTTTAATGGCATTAATGGAGATGCATTCATTGATGCACCAATTATCAAAAACAAATTAGGCATTCAGGCTTCAGTGAGGTCAAGTTATACTGATTTGTATCAATCGTATACCTTTAATAGATTAGCAGATAAAGTATTTGAAAGCACCAAAATTGAAAATGGTGATAATCCTAATAATGATTTTAGTTTTCTTGATTATAACATAAAACTAAACTATAAGCACAATGCTAATAATAGTTTTTTTGCTAGTACTATTTCAATTGATAATACATTGGATTATACCGTGAGTGATATCGATACTGATGAGACCTTTAATGATCGTATGACGATTAAAAATTCAGGATATGGTTTGGGTTGGGATAAAATATGGAATGCTAATTTAAAACAACATACGGCAGCATATTTTTCAGAATATGATCTCAATTATAATTTTATTACTTCGGAAGGTGGAGCGCAAATCTCAGATTTTGAAAAACGAAATGTTATTTTCGATTCTGGGATTTCAACAGAATTTCAACAGACGATAAATGATAATAATTCGGCCACACTTGGCTATCAGTATGTATTGAAAGATGTTGGTTATGCATTTCTTAATACCACTGATGTCTCATTTATTTTAGATGAGGATAAAACCGTTGTGCAAACGCATAGTTTGTACGGGAATTATGAGTATAAAAACCCTAAATTATTTGACCTGTCTTTGGGTATTAGAGCTAGTTATTTTGACGAGTTAGATGCCTTTAGGTTAGAACCAAGGCTTCAGTTATTTAAGCAACTCTTTAAGAATGTGAAACTTCAGGTTTCAGGAGAAATTAAAAATCAAATCATTAGCGAAATTGATGAAACAATTATAAGTGATTTGTCATTAGAAAACAGGCTTTGGCGATTAGCAAATGGTAATGAATTCCCAATTATTAATAGCAAGCAAATTTCCGCAGGATTTATTTACACCAATAATGGATGGACATTAGATATTGATAATTATTATAAAACATTAGATAATATTACAGCCTTATCGCTTGGGTTTTTGAATCCGAGTAACAGTCAATTTAATATTGGTAAACAGAAAATTTATGGTGTTGATGTGTTTTTGCGCAAGCGGTTTGGTGATTTTAATTCTTGGGTGAGTTACTCGTTTAATTCTTCGGAAAGCAACTATCAAAACTTGAATGATGACTCCTTTTTTACATCGAGATCTAATGTGCTTCATTCGGTGAGTACGTCATTGAGTTATAAACTATCTGACTTTCAAATTGCCTTAGGTTGGAAATGGCAAACAGGAAAGCCCTATACAGCGTCTACTGTTGGAATAGATGGTTTAGAGTTTAATGAAGGGATCAATACACAACGCTTACCGGATTACCACAGGTTGGATTTTTCGTCAACGTATAAATTTAAGTTGTCAAACGATAATAGATTACGAGCTAAGATTGGCTTTTCAATTAGAAATGTTTACAACAAGAACAACCTAATCAGTAGAGAGTATCTTGGAAATAATGATCTCAATAGTGAGATAGAGCTCGTAGATAAGTTTTCTATTGGTTTTACGCCTAATTTGATGTTTAGAATGTACTGGTAAAAAAAAAGAACCTTTTAAAAAGGCTCTTTGATTTACAGATTGATTGATTGATTGATTGATTGATTGATTGATGATTGCGGTTTGTATTAAAATCTAATGGATAGGTTTAAATCGTCACTTTCAATTTTAAATTTTGCATCCTCATAATTTGGAGGCCCAAAACTTCTTGGATTGTTTGACATGCCGTAAGATTCTAATGGCATTCCATTGTCTTGAAAGTCCATTCTTTCGTTGTCATTGGCATCATGTAATACCATTATGGCATATTCTCCAGCAGGTACATTTTCAAAAGTTACAGTCGCTTTTCCATCTTTAATTTTAGATGCAGCACTTTGTATGCCTTCACCTTTCATAAACGTGTCTTTTGTGTTTAAGGAGATCCGTAAAGTACCATCGTCACTTTTTGCGTTTTCTACTGTTACTGTGATGGTTTGTCCTTTAGCGTCTTGAGAAAATCCTAAAGTTGATACTAGTGTTAATGCGATTGATAAAAATAAAGCTTTACTCACAATGTTTTTATTGTTCTTAAAGAGTTCGTGAATCGTTGATTTCATAAAATATTGTTTTAAATGGTTTGTTTGTTATTGATGAGTCAAATATCTAACGAAATGAAGACTTTACATAAAAGGAATGACTGAAGTGTGACTTTTTGTGACTGAACTGTATAAAATAGTGTGTTATGTTAGATTGAAGGCTGTTGAAACCTTTTGAAATATGGATAGCGATGACTATCTGCATTCAATGAAAATAAACTTTCATGGCAACAATATTCACTATAATAGCTGAGGTTTATGATTCGTTGTTTCCATGTCAGTGCCTTGGTTTGTTTTTATTGGGAGACCAGAGCTTAACAACAGTTACAATGTGTCGTAAGCAATTATTAGCATATAAGCTTTAATCTCAAAACGTCATGTCCACTTTCTTCATGATTATATTTTTTTATGACCTTAAAACCATACTTGTCATAAAAGGCTTTTCCAATACGATTCTTTTCAAAGACTTCGACTTCTAAATCGGAATGTTCTTTTTTGATAAAATCCACTAATGTTGTTCCTATTCCTTGTGAATGATTATTTGGTAGAACAAAAAGCCCAGCAATTTCATTATCCAACATGCTTATAAATCCTACGATTGTATGATCTACTTCATATACCCAAGTTTCAGAGTTAGGGATATAGATATTTGTCATATCTGATTTTACTTTTGCTACAAAACTAGGGCTCAAAAATGGATGAGCTAATGTTGATGACTGATACCAAACATTAATAATTTGATCGAGATGTTGTTTTTTATGTTTTCTAATCATTTCGTATCTTACAAAGAATTGCGATATCTCATCATTATTCTGTGAGAATCAGATGTTTTTTGATGATAGTACATGATGTTTTTATCAACGCTTAGTGCAGGTGCTTCAACTAAATTTGAAATCGTTTCTGAAAACAAAATTTTGGGTACTGAAAATTCAGCCGAAGACGACGGTCTAACAGCAACACAGATATCAAAAACAGTGGCAGCTGTAATAGTTCCTTTTAAATATCTTGTGAAATACAATTCAAGATTATCACTGCTAATGCACGGTGCATAATAGATGTAATTTGCATTATTAATATTTTGTAAAATTGAATCTGAATTTGGAAGTGTACTAAATATTGAAGCATCAACTTTTTGCGCCACTCCTAATACTGTTTCACAAACGCCTTGACAATTTGTATCATCAAACCTTGCATTACTGAAGTACAAATATTGTCCGTCTAAACTTATGCCATGATCCATGACGAGCCAACCAGGAATGTTCATGTTAAAGTCTCCTTGTACTCTCTGGATGTTACTCACAGTCCCATCACTAAAATTTCCGTGAAAGAGATTATTTAATTCCGCAGGATAATTTCTTGTAGATGTCCAATAAAAATTTCCATTTATATCCAAATCAGCAACAGCATCTAAATGAGGTGAGGTAGTTTGATTTGTGCCTATTAACTCTCCTACAAAATTGAATGTTGAATCATTAATTTTAGTTGCGTAATATAATTTTGTATTGATGCCATCATTGATGTTATTAAAGAACAGATAACTACCATTAGGAGACAAGAAAGGTTCCATAGCATCAAACGATAAACCGTTAATTGTGACTTCAATTTCTGAACCAAATGAAGGATATAGTTGAGACTCATTAGTATTATCATCACTTGATGAACAAGAAAAAATAACAAGTGACACCAATGTAATTATATAAAGCGCGTGTTGCCTCATTTGTTGTTTTTAGTTGTTGTCTCTGTTGTTGACCGTTTATTATTTCATGATACTCTGCCCAAAAGTCAATAGATTACTATCTGGATCGAGTAAAGCAAATTCTTTTTGTCCCCAAGGTTTAAGTTCGAGCGGTCCATTAGGGTGTATTTTAGTTTTATTATCTAATAATGTTCGGTGCAACTCCTCAATAGTGTTCGTTCTAATATAAACTTGACCATAGTTTTCTTTTGGGTTTAGTGCTTTAAACTCAAAGAAATGAATTTGAATGCCGTCTTTTTCAAGCATTAAATAGCCTTCATAATCGACACCGCCAAATTCTTTAAATCCTAAATTATTTACGTAATATTCTCTAGTAACGTTTTTGTCTCGCATTGGTAATTTCGGATGAATTTCGGTTAACATATGACTTGATTAGAGTTATTAAGTTTTTATTAGATTCAAATTCAGTTTTAATATTCAGTACCATATTGAATTTAGTAGCTGTTCTTAAAAGAACTCATCAAGCGTCTAATTTCAAAGTAATTTTCAGAATAGTCAATGCAATTACATTTACAAATAGCCATAGTTGTGCATCGTTATCTTACGATTAGCTTTCTACCTAATGACATATTTTGTGTGGTATTATTTATTTTCAAAAAGTAGGTTCCCGAGCTCAATTCAGGAAGTAACATTGTTATTTTTGAATTATTTGTTGAGGATGTTTTAGTGTATAAATTTTGTCCTAATGTATTATAAATGCTGATAGCATATTCGCCGTCAACTAAATTTGCTAGTTCTAATGGACTGTCTGCTTCAATAGGATTAGGATAAACAAGTACGTTGTTATTTGAATTTTCAAAAGTATTCACACTAAGTGATGGGTGCAACACAGCTTGAAGTGCATTAATTCTCCCATGTCCATAATATTCATCCCATCCCATGATATCATCTGCATTTCCAACTTGATCTTCAGAAGATTCTTCTAAAATGGTACGTATGTCGCTTACGGTTAAATTTGAGTCTACGGATAGTAATAAAGATATTAAACCGGCCACATGAGGAGCTGCTTGTGAAGTTCCTCCCCAATATGAATTATAATTGGTGTTTGACGAGTAACTTAATCCGTAAATGTAATTTCCTGGTGCTACAAAATCCAATTCAGGACCATAATTACTGCCGCTGTCAGTATCCCAGAAGAAAGGAACACTTCGTGTGTCATCAGGATTTGTTGAACCTATTGCGAATGCATTTTCATATCTCGCTGGATATTGTATACCTGAATTTTGATTTCCAGTGGATACAACCACTGACACATTATTATTAAAGGCATAATTAATGGCATTTTCTAAAAGCGTAGAGGAACCAAAACCACCAACAGACATATTAATCACTTTAGCTCCGTTATCAACGGCATAATAAATGGCTTCTGCCCACCAACTATAAAAGCCGCTATTTTCATCATCTAATATTTTACAGACCATAATTTTAGAATTCCAATTCATACCTGCGTATCCTATGGTATTGTTTCCTGTTGCAACGGCAATACCGGCAACATTGGTGCCATGTCCATGATCATCAGTTGGGTCATTATCATCATTTGCAAAATCCCAGCCTCCATTTATGTCATCAATATAATTGTTGGCATCTGTATCAGTTCCATCTTGTATTTCACTACTATTATTCCATATTCTTCCTGAAAATTCGGGATGATCTAATTTGACTCCTGAGTCTAATATTGCTACTATTAAATTTGGATCTCCTTGTGTGATGTCCCAAGCTAAATCCGTATCAATATCGGCATCAACAGTGGCATTCGTCAATGTGAAAGAAGCATCATTATGATGTGACCATTGGCGAAAAAAAGTATTATCATTTGGAGTCGTAATTTGATTACCATGTCCGTTACCAATAAAGTTGGGTTCAACAAATTCAAACAATCCTGTTTTTTGATATAACGCAACGAGTTCTTCAATAGGTTGGTTTAAATCAAAATTAAGAATATAAGTATCTTCTTGTTTTTTAAGTCCTGTCAAGGTTATGGTTTGAATATTATTGTTTTTATTCAAAACATTTATATCTGAATTGTCAAATTTTTGAAGCGTTAAAACATCTTTACTATTTGGTTTTTTATTTGCTTTAAATTTAATGATCAACTCATTGGTTACTTGTTTACTATTAGCTTGAGAAAACAAAAAATGACTAAGTAAAATGCTACAAAAGATTAAAACTACTTTTTTCATGGATTTGGTTTTAGTGGTTCATACGTTGTGTATAGTTTGTTATGTCTATCGTATGGTAGAGATACATTGGCTGGAACTAAGTTAGTGAAAGAATCCGAACTTGAGGAGAATCTATATATTTTTATTAGTAATTACTTAATTAGTAGTTAATTATATGCTTTTTTAGTCGTAGTGTTTTGTTGCTCCCATTTTTTAATAATCAGAAACCATAACAAAACGGATACACCTAAAATTATCAGTTTTTCAGTACCATCAATTCCGTTTTTAATTAATGCATTAAACATCATGATTTGTATAATCAGGTGAAAACAAGCACAAGCCAATATTGATTTGGTTGATTCTGCTACTTGTCCAATTCCCCAACTTCCAAAAATCATCATTGCCAAAAAGAAAAGGTTATCTCCAATGCTTGCTGAAGTCAAAAAAGTTAAATGCCATAAGTACCATGAAAATCCAATTAATAGATGTTTTTTCCAAGGTTTTAATGTTTTTAATTCTTCTTGCATATAACCTCTCCATCCAAATTCTTCCATGATGCAATACAACAAAGTATTTGTTACTGCTATAAATCCGTAAAGGTTTGCGTTGAGTTCAAATTTATTTTGTACGCCTATAATAGTCAAAATGATGATTGGGATTATGGCCATGAGAAGACTTTTTGATCTAGAGGTACCAAAAAGCGTGATGCCTATTTTTCTTTGTTTTTTCAAAAGAGAAATGGTTAATAAGGCTCCAATAAAAACACCACTCCCTTCAAGAAGCGTAGTTGTCAAAATAAAAAGCCAAGATGATAATTGTTCTAATTCTGATTTGAGATCAAAAATGTCGAACCTAAAAATATTTGATAGTGTTATCGCTATTAGGAGAAATAGTGCAATGCGTTTCCAATTGATATCGTCATTCATTTAAAATCATTTTTAATGTGCTTATAAAAATCTAACAATGATTCGATTTTTTAAACTTTTATCTACTCAATTGTAGTTTACAAGTGATGAGTTGTCGTAAAATGACTATTTATCTGTTCGTGATTGTGCTGCTTGAATATTGTTCTGGAATCGTTTGTTGTAGTCGCTAGGACTAAATTAGATATTTAAAATGAAGAGGGATCTCGATAAATATCGAGAGCAAAATTTTTGTTCGTATGGACGAAACTGATACCTCGTTGGGTTTAGTACTTTTTTTTCTGAATAATTTATTCCGTTTTTTTGGTTTCGAAATTTATGTTTTTCTGATTTTGAGTGTGGAATTCCAATTATTAATTTATAAAATTAATTCTTTTTTAAATTCATAGTGCTGTGCAGTTTCTTCATATCTTAATAATACACGTTTTGCATTTTCTGGGATATAGGCGATTTCATAATTTTCACCAGCAAACTTTTTTACTGCATCAAGAGAATCGAATTGAAGAGTCAAAAAGAATTCAACTTCTTCATTTTTATTTTGTGTTGATATGTTGACTTTTTCTAAGCCATCAACTCCATTCTTTTTTACAGCAGGAAAAACTTCATTGATAAGCATGTTTTCGTAAACAGGAGCATTTTCTATTGTCGTCCAGCCTTTTCAAGTCCTAATGATTTTCGATTTCTTCCCCATAAATTTAATTTTAAATGTCTGTTATTTATTTAGATTTCGGAAACTTGCTCACACATTAAAGCTCACTCGTTTCAACCTAAACAAATAAATGTTTTATACATGGTTTTACACAAAGTAAATGGTCTCTGCAGACAGTAATCATAATATTCTAAAGTAAGCGAAATAAATTATTCAAAAAAAAATAGAAAAATGTTTTGCATGTCAAAAAATAAATTAAATTTGCCGCCGAAATTAGTTTCACTATTTTAAACCGAAACTAGTTTTAGCTGAACACATTGAAAACTGTTTTTATGTTCGGGTTTTTGAAAATTAGGATGTCATATTCAAAAACTGCTTATAAGATAAGTAACCGAATTTTAGAGCTAACTTCCGCTTCAAAAATTGCTGCAAGTCAGCATATCTATGGTTTTGTACCTACGACACAGAGCCAAATTCAAGTATGATATAAGGTTGACATATCTTTTGCTACGCTTATATTTTATTATTAAAAACTTGAATATTTAATTTACACAATGAACAATAAATACATTGATCTTATTGATCAATCTTTCGATTTTCCTCAGCCGGAATTTAAGCTAGAGGACAGGGCTTTACATTTTCATGATATTGATCTTATGGAACTCGTTGAGCAATATGGTGCGCCTTTAAAGTTTACCTACTTACCGCAGATATCTAATAACATTCAGCGCGCTAAAACATGGTTTGCCGATGCCTTTAAAAAGCACGATTACAAGGGCAATTACAACTATTGCTACTGCACTAAAAGTTCGCATTTCAAGCATGTGTTAGATGAAGCACTAACCAATAATATTCATATTGAAACGTCTTCAGCTTTTGATATCGATATTGTAAAAGCGCTCAAAAAAGAAGGTAGAATAACAAACGAAACGTTTGTGCTAAGCAACGGTTTTAAGCGTGAACAGTACATTACTAATATTTCAGAATTGATTAATGATGGGCACAAAAACTGTATTCCTATAATTGACAATTATGAAGAAATCGATTTGCTATCTCAAGAGATCGATGGGAAATTCCAAGTAGGAATTAGAATTGCTTCAGAAGAAGAACCAAAGTTTGAATTCTATACGTCACGTTTAGGAATTGGCTACAAAAATATTGTACCATTTTACAAGAATCAAATTCAGAATAATGAAAAAGTAACTCTAAAAATGTTGCATTTCTTCATAAATACAGGAATTAGAGACAATGCATACTACTGGAATGAGTTAACTAAATGCTTAAAAGTGTACACGGCATTAAAGAAAATTTGTCCAACATTAGACAGCTTAAATATTGGTGGTGGATTCCCAATTAAAAACTCAATGGCTTTCGATTTTGATTATGCCTATATGGTTGATGAAATCGTAAATCAGATTAAAACGGTTTGTGATGAAGAAGGTGTTGCAACACCAAATATTTTTACAGAATTTGGAAGTTTTACCGTTGGTGAAAGTGGTGGGGCAATCTACAAAGTATTGTACCAAAAGCAGCAGAACGATCGTGAAAAATGGAACATGATTAACTCATCTTTCATCACGACATTACCAGATACTTGGGCAATAAACAAACGTTTTATTATGCTGCCAATTAACCGTTGGAATGATTCATACGAGCGTGTTTTATTAGGTGGGTTAACTTGCGATAGTGATGATTATTACAATAGTGAGCAACATGTGAATGCCATTTACTTACCAAAATATAATAAAGAAAAACCATTATACATTGGCTTTTTTAATACGGGAGCTTATCAAGAAACTATAGGTGGTTTTGGCGGACTGCAACACTGTTTGATTCCAACACCAAAACATATTTTAATTCAACGCGATGCTGACGGAACTATGACTACGAAAGTATTTGCTGAACAACAAAAGAGTGAGGATTTACTCAATATTTTAGGGTATGATTTAAACACTGAAAAAGAAGAAAAAGTAAAGATTGCTGCTCTTTTGGAGGATAGAATTTAAACATCAAATATTACATACAAAACTACAATTAATAAAGATTCCTGTTTTACGGGATATGAACATGAAAACAAAAACTTACGCTGGTATTCCAGAACAATTTTCAAAATTAGACCAATCAAAGATTGTTTTAATTCCTGTGCCTTATGATGGTACAAGTACATGGCAAAAAGGGTCAGATAAAGGTCCTGATGCGTTTTTAGATGCTTCTGCAAATATGGAACTCTATGATATTGAAACTGATTCTGAAGTGTATCAACAAGGTGTGTTTTTGGCAGATGCTGTAACAGAAAATGCATCACCAGAAGCGATGGTAGAAGCTGTACATCAAGCGACCAAAACATATATTAAAAAGAATAAATTTGTTACTGTTTTTGGCGGAGAACATTCTATTTCTATCGGAACCATTAGAGCATTCAACGAAATGTTTGAAGATTTAACCGTTTTGCATATTGATGCGCATGCAGATTTACGCGAAAGTTATGAAGGGTCTCAATGTAACCACGCTTGTGCAGTTTACGAAGCTAGCCAAACAACCAATTTAATTCAAGTTGGTATTCGCTCAATGGATGCCATTGAAAAAACTGTTATGGATGAGGATAAAACCTATTTCGCACATGACATGGCAGTGGATGATAGTTGGATGGATTCTGCAATTGACCAAATGACAGATAACGTATTTATTACATTTGATTTAGATGCTTTAGATCCTTCAATTATGCCAAGTACTGGCACTCCAGAACCAGGCGGTTTATTGTATTATGAAACTTTAGAGTTTTTAAAACAAGTCTTTGAAGAAAAGAATGTGGTTGGTTTTGATATCGTAGAATTATGTCCGAATGAAAAGGAAAAATCATCAGATTTCTTAGCTGCTAAATTGTACTATAAAATGTTGAGTTATAAATTTCAGAATCAAAATATAGAAGATGGTTTTGAAAGTAATTTTAGTGACACCACAAATGAAGGAAACAAAAAATCTAAATTCGTTACCGAAGATGACTACTAATAAAGGCGAAATTTCAAAATTTATCGAGAAGTACTATTTACACTTCAACGCAGCGGCTTTAGTTGATGCAGCAAAGGGTTATGAAGATCAATTAAATTCTGGAGCAAAGATGCTTGTCTCTTTAGCAGGTGCTATGAGTACTGCGGAATTAGGAAAGATTTTTGCTGAAATGATTCGTAAAGATAAAGTTCAAATCGTATCCTGTACAGGTGCGAACTTAGAAGAAGATATCATGAATTTGGTCGCACACAGTCATTATAAGCGTGTACCAAATTATCGTGATTTAACACCTCAAGATGAATGGGATTTGTTAGAAAAAGGCTTAAATCGAGTAACAGATACGTGTATTCCAGAAGAAGAAGCGTTTAGACGTATTCAACAACATATCGTTAAAATATGGAAAGATGCCGAAGCAAAAGGGGAGCGCTATTTGCCTCATGAATATATGTACAAATTACTATTGTCTGGTGTTTTAGAAGAGCATTACGAAATTGATATTAAAGATTCTTGGATGTATGCAGCAGCAGAAAAAAACCTACCTATTATTTGTCCAGGATGGGAAGACAGTACGATGGGAAATATTTTTGCGAGCTACGTTCTTAAAGGAGAATTGAAAGCGAGCACTATGAAATCTGGGATCGAGTATATGACATTTTTAGCCGATTGGTATACTAATAACTCTCAAAATGGTATTGGTTTCTTCCAAATTGGAGGAGGAATTGCTGGCGATTTCCCTATATGTGTGGTGCCCATGTTATATCAAGATATGGAACGTCCAGAAACGCCGTTTTGGTCATATTTTTGTCAAATTAGTGATAGTACAACGAGCTATGGATCGTATTCTGGAGCTGTGCCAAATGAAAAAATAACTTGGGGAAAACTAGATATTGATACCCCAAAATTTATAATCGAAAGTGATGCGACCATCGTAGCACCATTAATTTTTGCTTACCTCCTCAACATGTAATGGAAGATATAAAAATTGAAAATATAGAATTAAAATATTTAACTGTTGATGATTTTGAAGAATTGAAATCAGCAACGTTAGAATCTTATGGAGGCATTTTAGATTCGTTCTGGAAAAAAGGACATATCGAGCGATTGACAACAATTTTTCCAGAAGGTCAAGTCGTTATTAAAATAGATGGTGTTTTGGCAGGCTGTGCCTTATCTCTTGTTGTTGATTATGACAAAATAGAAGATAATCATACCTATGCAGATATCATTAAAGGCGATAAATTTAATAATCACGATCCTAATGGTGATGTGCTTTATGGTATCGATGTCTTTATTAAACCAGAATTTAGAGGATTACGTTTAGGCAGACGTCTCTATGATTACAGAAAAGAAATTTGTGAAAATCTAAATTTAAAAGGAATCGTATTTGGAGGTAGAATGCCAAACTTCCATAAATATAAGGAGTTAACGCCAAAAGAATACATTGAAAAAGTAAAGCATAAGGAAATTCATGATCCAGTCTTAAATTTTCAAATATCCAACGATTTTCATCCTGTTCGTGTTCTAAAAGGCTACCTAGAAGGTGATACAGCATCAAATGAATATGCTGTTTTAATGGAGTGGGATAATATCTATTATACCAAAAAAAGCAAAAAAGCGAGTACAGTAAAAACAGTTGTTCGATTGGGCCTCATTCAATGGCAAATGCGTACTTACAATAGCTTGGAAGAACTCATGCAACAAATCGAATACTTCATTGATAGTGTTGCCGCTTACAGATCAGATTTTGCCCTTTTTCCAGAATTTTTTAATGCACCATTAATGGCTAAGTACAATCATATGCATGAGCCAGATGCCATTAGAGAATTAGCAAAATACACTAAGGTTATTGTTGAAAAAATGCAACAGTTATCGATCTCTTATAATATCAATATCATTACTGGTAGTATGCCAGAAGTTGTTGGTGATGTCTTATATAATGTAGGGTATTTATGCCGAAGAGATGGTAGTTTGGAACGTTATGAGAAAATACATGTAACTCCAGATGAAGCGAAAGTTTGGGGTATGCAACGCGGAAATAAATTACAAACTTATGAAACGGATGCTGGTAAAATAGGTGTATTGATTTGTTATGATTCTGAGTTTCCTGAATTATCAAGATTGTTGGCAGACGAAGGTATGGATATATTATTCATTCCGTTTTTAACCGATACACAAAATGGTTATTCTAGAGTGCGTTTATGCGCACAAGCAAGAGCTATTGAAAATGAATGCTATGTTGCTATTGCTGGTAGTGTTGGGAATTTGCCTAATGTGAATAACATGGATATTCAGTACGCACAATCTGCTGTATTTACACCTTGTGATTTTTCATTTCCTAGTAACGGTATTAAAGCCGAAGCGACTACAAATACTGAAATGATTTTGGTTGCTGATGTAGATATTAGTCTTTTGAGAGAATTACATTCCTTTGGTGCTGTTAAAAACTTAAAAGATCGAAGAAAAGATTTTTATGATGTTATTCGTTTAAACAAATAGGCAATGAACTTATTTTGACGCTTTATATTTAACCGAAAAAGAATCAAGATGAGTTCGTTTTCTTAAATAATTAATTTACTTTCGGTAAAAAGTATTATAATTTACAATGAAACAAAAAGACGCACACTTAAAACGAGTTATCGTTGATTTTAAAAAGCTAACACCAGAAATATTAGCACTTTTAGTAGAAAGATATCCAGATGGTTATGATGATGATCACGTGGTCTCTTTTAAAAATGCTAAAAATGAAACGGTTGAAGCCATTGAAGTGACTACAGAAGATACGAAGTACTTAGTAAAAGTAAGTACAAAGTTAGAAGTTACTATGGAAAACTACGATGAAGACGATTATGAAGATTTTGATGAAGATGATCCAGATGCAGTACAAGATCCAGATCTTCAGGCAGACGAGGACACTGAAGACGACTTTTAAACTCTTAAACCGTTAAATCACTTTAAGTGATACACCATTTATAAGTTTTTAATACGTCTATTAATTGCAAACGCTATAACAATCCACGAGCCTTAATCTCAAGATACTTATTAATAGTATCGAGGGTTAAATCTTGAGGAGATGTCAGTATCGATTGGATGCCATATTTTTGAATTTCATTAACGATCAATCGTTTTTCAAAGGCGAATTTCTCCGCAATAACTTTATCGTAAGCTTCCTGAACAGTTTCTGCTTTTTCTGTAATCAAAGCGTTGAGCTCAGTATTTTTAAAGAAAATAACGACGAGCAAATGGTTTTTGGCAATACCTTTTAAATAGGGTAGTTGTCTGTGTAAACTATCTAAAGTTTCAAAATTGGTGTATAATAGCATCAAACTTCTATGCGTAATATTTCGTTTACAATCGGCATAAAGTCTACTATAATCACTTTCAAAAAAATCGGTATTAACATTATAAAGCGTTTCTAAAATAAGATTCATTTGAGAGGTTCGCTTTTGAGCAACGACAATATTTTCAACCTTTTTGGAAAAGGCTAAAATCCCAGCTTTATCTTGCTTTTTTAAAGCTACGTTTGAAATCACTAAAGCGGCATTAATCGCATAATCTAAAAGTGTTAAGCCATCAAAAGGCATTTTCATCACACGACCTTTATCAATGATAGAGTACACAGGTTGTGATTTTTCATCCTGAAACTGATTGACCATCAATTGATTTCGTTTGGCTGTAGCTTTCCAGTTAATAGTTCTTAAATCATCACCTAACACATAATCTTTGATTTGCTCAAACTCCATAGTATGACCAATCTTTCGTATTTTTTTAATGCCGTATTGATGTAGATTATTACTAATTGCCATCAAATCATATTTACGCAATTGCATAAAACTCGGATAGGTTGGTACCATTGCATTATCATCAGAAATGAAACGACGCGCTATCAAACCAAATACCGAAGTGACATAAATATTTAATTTTCCGAAGTGATACTCACCGCGTTCTAGAGGTCGAAGTTGGTATTGAATTTCTGAAGAACTGGAGGCTTCCAATGTCCGTTCAATACTAAAATCACGCACTTGAAATTGCTCAGGTATTTCATCAATAATTTTAACATTGACATTAATTGTATAATAGTTTTGAATAACCAGATGTACTGGATTTTGATCTCCATTAGAGAATTTTTCGGGTAAATTTCTGCGACCCTTTACACCGGTTTTAGCCGTAAATAAAATGATGGTATCTAGAATAGTGAGTGTTACCAAAAGCAATAATAACAGTTTGACAACCGCAAAACCTCTTGGAAAAATAAAGCTCAAAACAAAGAGCACCATGATGCCAATGCATGCATAGAAAAATCGATTTTGTATGTAAAAAGGTTTAATACGTTTCACTATTTTAGTTAAAAGTTAAAAGTTAAAAGTTAAAAGTTAAAAGTTAAAAGTTAAAAGTTAAAAGTTAAAAGGTGTTCTCCATAGGTTTTGTTGGTTTCTCTCAAAACACTAGAACTAACCGAGTCTATTTTGTCTAATGTCTAAATCTTGTTACCAACTGCGACTGGGACTGAAAACTAGTTATCTAGGAATTTCAACTGTTTCAATAATTTGTTTAATAATCTGTTTCGTGGTGACACCTTCCATTTCACGTTCTGGTGTGACAATCACACGATGCTGTAATACTGGTATAGCTGAACGTTTGATGTCTTCAGGTGTTACAAAATCACGACCATCCATAGCAGCAAAAGCTTTACTGGCTTTTAAAATAGCAATCGATGCTCTTGGTGAAGCGCCTAAATATAAAAACGGATTGTTACGTGTGTTGACAATCATATCAGCAATATATTTGATAAGGTGTGATTCTATTTGAATCTGACTTACCAAATCTTGAAATTTATTAATCTGATTTTTACTTAAATGGGCTGTGACTTTATCTGTTTTAGATGTGCCTTGTAAACTTTGTTCTCTATTTAAAATTTCTACTTCTTCATTGATATCTGGATAATCTATATCAATCTTAAAAAGGAAACGATCTAATTGTGCTTCTGGTAAACGATAGGTTCCTTCTTGTTCAATAGGGTTTTGGGTTGCGAGAACAATGAAGGGGAGTTCCATTTTAAATTTATTACCGTCGATGGTTATTTGACGTTCTTCCATAACTTCAAATAAAGCCGCTTGTGTTTTTGCAGGTGCTCTATTTATTTCGTCAATAAGAATCATATTAGAAAAAATAGGCCCTTCTTTAAACTCAAATTCTGAATTTTTCATATTAAAAACCGAGGTTCCTAAAATATCACTAGGCATTAAATCTGGAGTGAATTGGATTCTGCTGAAATCAATATCCAAAGATTTTGCTAAGAGTTTAGCCGAAATAGTTTTTGCAACACCAGGAACACCCTCAATAAGCGAATGGCCATTAGCAAGAATGGAAGCGATGAGCATATCAATCATTCCTTGTTGCCCAACGATGACTTTACTGATTTCACCTTTGATAAGTGAAATACCGTCTTGAAGCTCACTTAAATCTATACGATTTTTAAAACTGAGATCGCTTTCAGTGTTTTGTTCGCTCTCGTTAGTGGGTATCTCCTGAGGACTTTGTGATAACGATTCTTCTAATGATTCGTTTTTCGGTGTTAAGTCTTCGTTCTGGTTGTCGTCTAAATGTTCCATAATTTATGTGGTATAAAAGTCTTCAATAGCTTTATTTAATCGCAATAAATCATCTTCGTTACAAGTTGTTTTCGCTTTTAAATATACAATTTGGTTAATTAATTTTTTAACATCACTTGGGTCGTTTCCTGATTTTAAAGCTAAGTTTTTTACAAACTTGTCATCCAAAAGTTGTGTGTCTAAATAGTAAACACGGCGAATATACTCTAAAAAGTAAGTAATCTTTTTCTCTATTAAATTGTCATGGTCCTTTGTTTCGTAATACAAATTACCAATCGTTTTTGTGAAATCTACAGTTGTGTTTTTTAAGGGTTCAATAACAGAAACGATGCGTTGTTTTCGTTTCGCATTAAAAATCATAAAAAGTATGGTCGTGAGTAATGCTAAATACCAAGCCCAACGCAATGCTGGCTGACTCAATATAAAGCGCAAAGGTGAATCCCCTAAGTCTTTACCTGATTTATTTCTCGAGTCAAAATAAATGGTATCATCACTAAGATATGACATTATACTAGACACATATTTTTGATTTGACTTTTTGAGTATATTATAATTTGTAAAGGCTACAGGTTGCAAATGAATGTAGACGTACCCACTTCCCCAAGATCTTCGTATAAAGTTGGTATAGGTAGAATCTGCAAACTTTTGATGTCCCAAAACTGTGGTATTGAGTGTGTCTATTTTTGAGAAATAAATATTACTTAATCCTTTATCTATGGTTATTGAATCGTTTTTAAATATTGGATTAGTAAACGAGAATTCTGCTTTTCCCTTGAAGGTATAATCGTTTTGAGTATCAAAACCTAGGGAGTCTATTAGACGATCAGGAAAGTAATTACTCGATATAAAAATATCGTTTCCGTGGGATGCGAAATCTAATAATTCTTGTGCTGATGAGTTGTCAATATTAGGGTATTCATCAATTATCATATAGGTTCCAGTGGTGAGGTATGTGCTGTCTTCCCAAGTGAAATAATCATCAAAAAACTCATAAGGTGTTACATCAATATCTTGCACTTTACTTTCTGGAAATAAAGTGTTTAGCTCGTTATAGAAAACAAGTGTTCCATACGGCATTTTATGTGTCTCATTGTAAGTTTTTGTCCAGTTAATGGGAGGAGGCGTTGAAAATTCAATAGCAATAATACCTATAAACAACAGTATTAATATCCCGACGTATATTTTTAGTGTTCTACTCATTTCTTAACAGAATTTAAAAATTGAGTAAATGCGTTTTTGGCTTTATTGAACTGATTATCATCAATATCAAATTCGCCATACCAAATATAATTATAGAGGTATGATGTATATGAAAATTCTTCTTTTGTTGCGTCCTGAGCAATTTCTAAATAGTAATCACTATTAGTTTTTTCAACATCGTATTCGATGATTTCTGCTTCGGAAAGTGTCTTCAGCAACCACAAGTAATAATACCTAATGGCTAGGCGGTAATTGTTTTCACTTTCGGCAGTTTTGATAAGTACACTAAAATCGGTTTCGTATATGTTATTTTCAATATCTATAACTGGAATAATGCTCTTATCACTAGATTTTCCGAAGACCCAATTACCTTCTTTATTGATGATGGCTTTCACGATAAAAAAGATAACCAATAGAAATATAACGACATAAAAAATCTTTAACGCAATATCTGTAAAGTCGGCAGCTTTTGCATCAGAATTAATATCAAATAAATTTTTAAAAAAGTCAGTTAGCCACTGTTTAAAGCGTGTCCACCAACCTGAATTTTCTACTGAGCGTTCATAGATAAATTCGTTACCATTATATTGCTCTCTTAGGTTATCGTATTCACGTTTGTCAATAGGTTCAGTATCTATATAAACCGAATCTTTCATGGTTTGAAAGCTCGTGGTTTCTTCAATATTAGTAGAATTGGAGTAGCTCAGCGTTGTTCCGAGGAAAAAAAGGATGATATGTAAGTGAAAAAGCTTACTCACTAGCACCAATTAAATCAATATCACTTTTGGTATTGATATTTTCATTTTCTTCTTTAAGACTATAAAATACAACACCTTGATTGAGTTGTACAATAACATTTAAAAAGCTGCTTACTAAAAAGGTAAGCATAAAAATGGCGAGCATTAACACCATCATGGATTTCCCGAGTTCTTCTGGGTTTGGGTTGACGCCAGGTTGGATGTCAGCAACCATATCAATAATAAAAATGAAGTAGGGAACAAGTGCCACAACATTTTGAACAATATAACTCATTAAGAAAAAGAGACCGACACAACCAATGGCAGCCCAAAATTTTGAACTCATCAATTTCCAAGAGTAACCAAAACTCTCCCACACGCCTTTTTTATTATTGAGATATTCCATTAAAGTGCCTTGATAAAATAAGCTTAGACCTCCAATAACCAAAGGTAATCCTAAGATACCAATGATGGTAATTGTTAAAATAAAGGCTAACAATCCTATAAATATAAGGAGTGGAAGTGCGAGTAAAATTCCGCAGATTAAAAAGATGAAAATCTTACCAATATTAGCTTTGTAGGCATTAATTAAATCGGTTGCATTAAAATTTTTGCCATCACGTTCACAGTATAGTTTAAGATATATAGGCACAAAAGCATAGGAAATGATACCAGCAAATAGTGCAACGATAATGAATACAACGAGTAGCAAAAAGAACAATCCTGCATTTTGGTTCATGTATTCATCCAAGACATTTGGGTTATTGTTTACTAATCCGCCAAAAATAACTTCGGTATAAAATTTACTAAAGAAGTAACCCATAACCATTAAAATCAATAGGAAAATTCCATTTATGATAAAAAAGTGTTTGAATAAGTGTTTTCCGTTTTGTTTTATAAAGGCAAAGGTGTCTTGAAAATACTCACCAAATCCTCTAGATTTATATAGTTGCATGAATTTTTTTAAGTTTATGGTTAAGTATAAATGGGTAAATTAAATAGTAAAATGAAATGAGACTTAGGGTAATCAGAATGATTCCTACAGATAACCAATTAGGCATTGTATTAGAATATCTTGTGACATAGCCTTCTAAAAATCCGGCAGCAATTGTGAATGGGAAGGTGCTAATTAAAATTTTGACACCATTTTTCACTCCCATTTTAAAGGATGTTATTCTAGAATATGTTTTAGGGAACAAGATGCTTGCTCCAAGAATTAATCCAGCAGCACCTTCAATGACGATGGCAAAAATTTCCATGGAACCATGAATCCAAATACCTCTAACGCTTTCCCAAAGGACACCTTCTTTATAGAAGAAATACTGAAATGCGCCAACCATAATTCCGTTGTACAACATCACTAAAGCAGTACCAAGTCCGCCAAAAACACCGTAAATAAACGATTTGATGCCCACATAAAGATTGTTGAGTGTAATACCAATAAAACTTCCCCAATTACTACCGCTTTTGTAAACAGCAACAGGATCACCAGCTTCAATGTTTTCTAGACTCATATTGACATAGCTATCGCCTAAAATTAATCGTACAAACGAATCATCATAAGCAGCAGATAAGGCTCCAACGGCTACAAAACTTAAAAAGATAGTGAAGGCATAAAGCACATAACGTCTGTATTCATAGACGATGAGAGGTACTTCAATCTTCCAGAAATGCACAAAGCGATTCGTGTCTTCGCGCTTGGTTTTATAAATTTTTTGAAAAGCTTTGGCTGCTAGGTTGTTTAAATAAAGAATTGTTTTACTTTTGGGATAGTAAGTTTGAGCGTAAGACAGATCATTTACTAACTGAATATAAAGAGATGCTAATTCGTCAGGATTTTTAAGGGTTTTTCCAAAAATTGCCTGTTCGAAATTGAGCCATTTTTCTTTATTCTGTTTAATAAAAGCAACTTCTCTCATATGCATTCAAATTAAAGGAATTAATGGTAGAGTTACAAATAAATACAACACAAAACGTCAATATAAATTTCATCGCAGCAAGTGTAGGTGAACGCATATTGGCATATATAATCGATTTGATTATAAAAATTGCTTATGTCGTTGTGACATATCAAATTGTGTTCAATTTATTTGCTGTTGATGTTATGATTGAAGATATGGATCAATGGTCACAAATAGCCATTGTGGTTTCCTTTTATTTACCAGTCGTTTTTTATTCCTTGATTTTTGAAACGTTTCTTGACGGCCAAACCATAGGCAAACGTATCATGAAAATTAAAGTCGTGAAAATTGATGGTTATCAAGCCTCTTTAGCCGATTATTTAGTGCGCTGGTTTTTTAGAATTATTGATTTAAATATGATGTCAGGTGTTGTGGCACTTATCGCTATTGTCACCAGTAAAAAAAGTCAACGTTTAGGAGATATGACGGCAGGAACCTCCGTAATTACATTAAAAAATAATGTCAATATCAATCATACTATTTTAGAGGAGTTAGAAGATAGTTATGTGCCTACCTATCCAAATGTGATAAAATTATCTGATAATGATGCACGTATTATTAAGGAAACTTATGTAAGAGCGAAAGCGTCTAGAGACTACGAAACACTGGTTAAACTTCGAAAGAAAATCATTGAAGTTGTCGAGATTAAAGACTTTAACGATAGTGATATTGAGTTTATAGATAAGATTCTTAAGGATTATAATTACTACACCCAAGGAATGTAAGCAGAGAACCAAATTTTATTTTGTAAAATTTGTTTGAATCCCTTATCCTGAACTCATTTCGTTACCTTCCAAATAAACACCAATAATTAAAGAAATATCAAATTTGCAAAGTACTTTTGTCGCAACATTTCAAACTAATATATGTTTTTTCAAATTATAGACATTTTAGGAACTATAGCCTTTGCTATTTCAGGAGTTTTGGTGGCACTAAATAAAAAAATGGATCCTTTTGGCGTGCTCATCATAGCATTTGTAACAGCCATTGGAGGCGGAACCTTGCGTGATGTAATGATTGGTGTTCAGCCAGTGTCATGGATGACCAATATGACCTATGTGTATGTGATTTTTGCAGCTACGGTCTTTGCAGTTTTACTTCGGAATAAAATTAATTATCTACGAACATCACTCTTTTTGTTTGATACCATTGGTATTGGATTATATACCGTTGTTGGTATTGAAAAAGGAATTGGAGTAGGACTGCACCCCATTATTTGTATTTCGTTAGGAACAGTAACCGCTTGCTTTGGTGGTGTTATTAGAGATATTCTGTGTAATGAAATTCCTGTAATTTTCAGAAAAGAAATTTACGCAACAGCTTGTATTTTAGGCGGATTTACGTATTTCTTATTACGACAGTTTATGGCCGATACTAATTTTATCTTCGTCATCGCAGGAGTCGTTGTTATTGTTGTGCGACTCATTGCGGTAAAGTTTAAAATTAGTTTACCAAGTTTATATAAGGAGGAGCACTAGATTAATTACTCAATACCTTTTTTATTTCTTTCACAAGTTTATCTACACTTTCATCAGTGTAACCTGTAGACACGTATTTGATAACACCGTTTTTGTCGATTAAGTAGTTTTTCGGAATATATTTTGTCGCATATTCATTCCAAATTTCTTTTGTAGGATCGAGACCTACATTAAAATCAATACCTTTTTCTTTAAGACTTTTCATCTTTTCTTTGACAAGAGATTCATTTTCTCCTCTAGAGATTGGAATGAAAACAAAGTCTTCAGTATTAAAACGTTTCAATACTTTTTCTGGTAATTCTTTAAATTCCATCATGCAAGGACCACACCAGGTCGCCCAAAAATTGATGAGTACGACTTTACCTTTTAATTCTGAAAGTGTAATCGATTCACCATTCAGCATTTGAACTGTAAAATCAGCAGCCTTATCATCAACTTGAAGTTTAGAGCCTTTTTCAGCTTGAGAAAATGAGGCAATACTGGATAGGGTAAGTAATAAAATGAAGAAATTTTTCATGAGTTTGGGGTTTTGTATGTGACTAATTTAATAAAAGAAAACTAACCAGAGTGAAAATCGATGAGTTTTTCGATTACATGAGCAGCAGGAATTAATTGTACATGCTCTTAATAAACGTGTTTATTTCCTATCGTTCTCCATTTTTATAGTTCTTTCAATGTGCTTCTTTACATCCCAAGTCATATTCCAGTTACTTATATAATCTGCAATTGGACCAAGGCCAACATCTGCTCGTCTTTTATCAACGTTTTCAGGATCTTCCATGGGTGAGACAAAATATTCTCCTGTGGTTTGATCTCTACCAACTTGACTGCCATAGATTTGTTTCCCTCCTTTTCTTAAAGCTACTCTGTCCTCTAAAAGCGCCAAACTACTTGAGTTTGCATTTCCTTTTTTTACGGCGTCACGCATCATTGGTAGATACTTTTCTTGAACTTCTAGTGGTGAATGTTGTATGACAAGAAATAAGGTAGAATTTCCTTGACCACCAATGACATTAGAACCTAACCAACCTCTCTCATCTAGAATTTTCTGTATTTTAATGAGGTTTATAGAGTCTTTTTCATTGATTACATCCCAATGCTTAGTCATTTCGTCAGAATCTCGTCCAAATGTCTTTTCTATATCACCAATCTGCCTTCTGTATGTTTGATCTTCCATGTAAATAGTGTCAAGAATTGCAACTAGTGGTTTGTCTAAATCCTTTTCTGCTTCATCTTTATTGGATTTTACTAATTTTATGAGTTGTTCCCATTGTTGATCTTTATGTAGCGAGATTAAATCTGGATCTGTAGTTATGTGATTAAAGTTTTGATACTTTATTCTTGGGTGTTCAGCAGAATATAGCAAATGATAAAACGCTTTTTCAGAATCTCCAGCCAAGGCATGGGAACACGCAGCATTATATCTGTCATTTGGATATCCCTTTCCATCATTAGCATCGAATGCATTTTGATACGCAATAGCAGAATCTTTAAAGTCTTTTACCCGATACAAAGAATCGGCTTTCTTGATAAAGGAATCGTATTCAGTCATATCCTTTTGGCCAAATGCGCAATTTGAAATTATTCCGATAAATGCTATTAAAATTAACTTTTTCATGAGTTTTGTTTTAGTGTTTGCTAACGTGTTATTGTAATGTTAGATTCGCTTGTAATTAACTAATTTAGTGAATAAAAACTAGAGAAATCCTGATAGCATTCTATATTAGTTGTTCACGTATTTTCAGTCAGGCAATTAATTAAACGCAGTATTGTGCCACGTTATTCTTTTAATCGATTGTACTTTTTTAAGGTTTCAATAAGTAAATCGTGAGGTAATGCATATGCTTTATTTCCATTAATTCCCTCCATCGTTTCGGCTGCTATCATAGCATTAATTATGGCTTCCTCTACAGCTTGCACTGTAGCTTCAAAAACGGGCATTAGTTGGTCATTCGGCATTGATTTTACAGTGGTTGCTTCGTCTCGATTAAAAGCGTTTTCATTTGCGGTTGAGAAAGCCAAAAATATATCTCCTGATCCATTACTTCCTCGACCACCTACAATTCCAACGCCTAAAGGAATTCTTTGTGCGATTCTCTTTAGTTGGTGTGGTAATAATGGCGCATCAGTTGCTAGAATAACGATGATTGAGCCATCTCCTTCTTGTCGTCTTGATTTTGGTGGTGCATTGAATTCATAATTTAAGATGTCTTTAAATTCGATTCCAATGGGCACACCAGCAATAGATAAATTTCTTTTTGCTCCAAAATTTGATTGTACAAGGACTCCAACAGTATACGTTGAATCTTTTATTTTAAAAATTCTCGAAGACGTTCCTGTTCCACCTTTATATCCTAAGCACATCATTCCGGTTCCTCCACCAACATTCCCTTCAGCGATTTTTCCGCTGGATGAATTATGTATAGCCTCTAACACATGTTCTTCTTTGACATGAAAACCATAAATATCATTTAGAAAGCCATCATATGTTTCAGCTACTACAGGATAAGTGTACCACCAATCTTCTCCGCTATACCAATCTGTATCAACATACCACTTTAATACTGCATCTCGAACAACTCCAACACTGTTAGTGTTTGTAATCATAATGGGTGTTTCCAAAAAACCAGATTCTGTTACCCAAGTTGTGCCTGTCATTTCTCCATTTCCATTAAGACTATACCAGTTGGCAAATACAGGACTGAATTTTCTGGCTTTTCCCTTCGGAAATATTGCAGTAACTCCAGTTCTAAGAGGTCCTTTACCTACAGTATTTTCTCCTTTACCTGATATTAATGTACTATAACCTACTTCAACGCCTTTTACGTCGGTGATGGCATTAAATTCTCCGGGTTCACCAACAAAAGGAACGCCTAAGTCTCTTGCTCTCGGTTTTTGTCCATACGATTGGAAACAAATTAGCAGTACTGTAAAAAAGAGAAATATACTTTTCATGTTGGTTATTTTTTTTAGTGGTTCGTGCTCGAGTATGTTTTACTTCCTCAGTTCGCTATACTCGTGTGTTGCTCCTATCTATCTCTAGACAAGTTGACTAGAGCTAAATTAGTGAAAGAAAGCGAAGCAGAACGAAATATCTAGGGTTTTCCAATGACGCAAAGAATCAGCAATAAATTATAAGGTTGTTAGGTATTCGAAACTAATTACTCATGGTATTGTGCACTAAAACCGATGCACTTTTTTATTCAATAATCTCAATAAAAATATCGTTTTCAGGAGAACTGCCGTCTAAGCTGCCAACCAATCCTTTTGAAATTGAAACTATTTGACCTAAGTGGTTTTGAAATATCACATGTGGGTATCCCTTTGAATTATAAATCTGCTCATTTAAATTGGGGTAGCTTAAGGTTCTGACATTCTTTTCATGAAAACTATTGTCAGAAAAATCTGGATTATTATTAGTGCCTAAAATAAGTAATCCATCATTGCTGATACCAGAGGGAAAGTAACTTTGATTTAATGTGCTTATTAAATTATTAGTGCCTGTGGAGTATAAAGTATTGTCCTCTACATTTAAAACGTACTGTTCATCATCTGAAAATAAAGAATTATTCTTCCATTGTGAAGTTGCATTTAAATTCACTGAATCAGCGTTATTAGATAACTCTCCATTAGAGTTTATTTCAACAATCAAGCCTTGAGATTGTGTATAATTTCCGGCTAGTATTCTATTTTGACCTATATCCATGACATTGATACGGCTGCTGCTAAATAACTGGTTATAAAGGTCGTTAGAACTAATTAGGTTTAAGTTGCTATCTGCTCTTGCAAATGAATATAGTTTTTCTCTATCTGTAATTAACCAATAACCAGCTTCGCTAATGGCTAGGTGTTCAGGACTAAAACCAAAAATAGAACTTTCTTGGAGATTATATTTAAAGTTTAGGGCGTCATCATACACCTTAAGACTTCCTCCTGTATTCACAATCACTTCCGTTCCAAAAGCAGATTCAAACACCTTAACAAAAACAATTGATGAACTATTGAGTTCAGTTGAACTCTCAACAGCATTGGAATTATAATTATATCTGTACAACGTTGAAAAATCAGAATAATATAAAATCGTCTCATTAGGAGAAAATGCTAAAAACCGAATGGTATTTATAGGCAATAGGTCTTCTCTAACAAAATTGGTGCTTTGTTGATTCTGTCCCTCAATCACAGTTTGACTGCGTATGCCAAAAATATTATACGTATGAATTACAAAAACAGGGTTAGACATATAAGGAAGCTCAGCGGAATAACTGGTAGTTTCGATATTATTAATTACAGTGAGTTGGTCCTCTTGATAGCCAGCACCTGATCCTGAGGAATAATTACGAACTACGACTTCGTAATGCGAAAAGTAATAGCCTTCATATTGCTCCCAGTTGAGCTGAACTGTAGTGCCCGTTAAAATAGGTTCAGAAAGAATTGTAGGTGGTACTTCTATGTCGCCTGTAAAAACTGTTATTGAGCTGCTTTCACCGAGCAGTCCTTCATTAGTATAAATTTTAAATATGTAACAGATGTTATCAAACGGTTCTGGTGAAAGATCAATTAAAAAGTTTTGATTGATATCAGTAATTGTCGAAATTAATTGTGGGTTAGTGGTATCACAACTCTCGTCCAATCTATAAATTTCATATTTTTCAAATTCATTATAACCTCTATAGCCATCCCATTTCAGAAGTATTTTATCATTATTAGTTACTGTACTGTCCCAGAAAAAAGTACCACTATAAATGTCCATTTCCATTGGAGGCTCATAGCGATTGCAAATGGCTTTAAAAATTTCTATCTCACCATCAGCATCTGTATCCAAACGGAACTTGAAAACCAAAAGGTTTGACGTTAACTCAGTGATGACTATTTGATCTGTTTCTACACCATTACTTAATGTTACGATGCCATTGGCTAAAGTCCAACTTAGCATATTTATTTCTGGAGTACATTCAAAATTATCGTCAAATAAGTACTCTCTGTATTCTCCTTCAGGTTGAAAATCAAAAAAATCTCTACCACATTCAATAAATGATTCCGGAATATCGGTTAATTCGCCTTCAAATTCAATTTGATAAATAGACCATCTACCTTCTATTTGTTCATTGTTTGCAGAAGTTAAGGCATTTTCAAAAAATGAATCCCTTGAGGATGACGTATCATCATCATTACCACAGCTATAGATAGTTATAAGAAAAGTAAAACAAAAAAAGATTAAGAGTCTATTCATAATGTTAGGAGGTTATTGAGATAAGGGTACAACTGATTTATTTGATTCTTATTATATAAGTTTAGTTATTGCTAAATACGGATTAAATGATAAATACCTCTCATCTTTTAATTTATTAAAGGATAAGAGGTATGTAAAATTACTTTCAGAATGTTATCTATTATTTTTCTGGAACAGGAAACCCACGATCTCTCATTAAGGCTTCAATCTTAGCATCACGACCTCTAAATAGGCGGTAAGCTTCAGCTGGATCCATAGAGTTTCTAGGTGCAAATAAGTACTTTACTAGTTTGGCTGCAACCTCCTCGTCGTAGAAACCACCTGGTGCTTCTTTAAACGCTTCCGAAGCATCACTTGTTAATACATCTGCCCACATATAGCCATAATATGCAGTGGCATAACCTTCTCCTGAAAACACATGACCAAAATGTGGTGTTCTGTGACGCATTGGTAACTCTTTAGGCATGTTCATTGCTGCTAAAGTTTCGCGTTCAAATTTGTCAATATCTATATCTGTTGGGTCTGCTAAGTGCAGTTTCATATCGATAAGTGCAGAGGCTAAGTATTCTGTGGTTCCAAATCCTTGGTTAAAAGTGGATGCCTTTTTAATTTTTGCAACTAGATCTGCAGGTATTGGTTCCCCTGTTTTATGATGCACTAAAAATTGATTAATCACTTCGTCAGTAGATAACCAACGCTCTAATAATTGCGATTGGAATTCGGTGTAATCTCTCACACCACTATTTAATGTTGGATATTTGACATTACTAGAAAAGAAATGCAGTGCATGACCGAACTCATGGAAAAACGTAGTAGCATCATCCCATGATACTAAAACAGCTTCACCTGGAGCAGGTTTTACAAAATTAGAGTTGTTTGATGCTAGCACATTAGTTTTACCTTGATACGATGTAAAGCTTCTGTAGGTTGTTGCCCAAGCTCCAGAGCGTTTACCTTGACGAGCAAATGGATCTAGATACCAAAGTCCGATGTGTTCTCCTGAATCTTTATCAGTTACTTCCCAAACATTCACATCTTCATGAAATACTGGCACTATTCCCTTTTCAATAGGTGTGAATTTATAATTAAATAAACGTCCAGCAGTATAAAATAAAGCATCGGTTAATTTATCTAACTGAAGGTATTGCTTCACTTCATCGCTATCTAAATCATATTTCTTCTTACGAACTTTTTCAGCATAAAAGCGATAATCCCAAGGCTCAATAGTAATATTATCTCCATTGGCATTAGCAACCTCTTGCATATCTGCAACCTCTTCGGCAACACGAGCAATAGCAGCTGGCCAAACAGCTTCCATTAAAGCCAATGCATTTTTAGGGTTTTTCGCCATGCGATCTTGTAATCGCCAATCCGCATAATTATCATAACCTAAAAGTCCAACACGCTCTTTTCGGAGTTTTAAAATTTCGGCTATAATCTTGTTGTTATCATATTCGTCACCATTATCACCTCGTGAGTAGTAATTTGTCCAGACAATTTTTCGCAAGTTACGTTCTGTTGAATACGTTAAAAATGGATCCATTGACGAACGTGAATTCGTAATGGCATATTTTCCATCCTGACCTTTATCTGTTGCAATTTTTGCTGCTGAATTAATAAAGGATTCTGCTAAACCACCTAACTGATTTTTGTTAAGATAGGTCACATAGTTTTCCTCATCATGAAGTACATTGTTTGAAAACTTAGTGTAAAGTGATGAGAGTTCTTTGTTGATTTCTGCATAACGTTTTTTCTTTTCGGTATCAAGATTAGCACCATTCATTTCAAAACTTTTATAAGTTAATTCGATGACACGTTGCTGGTCTGCAGGTAACGGATTTGTTTGTGAAGCGTCATAAACGGCTTTCACACGATTAAATAATTTTTCGTTCTGAGAAATATTAGAGTTGTAGTCTGAAAGTTTAGGCGCAAGCTCACTTTGGATGTCTCTAAATTCAGGTGATGACATATTACTACTTAAAATTCCGTAGTACGTAAACACATCATTTAATTTTTCTCCCGAAGCTTCTAAAGGAACAATAGTGTTCTCAAAAGTTGGTGTTTCGGTAGCATTGGCGATGGCTTCAATGTCTTGTAAACCAAGTTTCATACCAACTTCTACGGCTTCTTTTATATTAGAAACATCCATTTTGTCAAATGCAGGAAGACCTTGATAAGGACCAGTCCATTCTTGAAGCAAAACGTTATCGGTATCATTTAATGCTGTTTTTTCTTCTGCCATGTTTGATGCGTCGGAATTTTTGTCGTCTTTACAACTGGTAAAAATAACAATGCTGCATAAAATTGCAGCTTTTAGGGATTTTGAAATCATTGAAAATTAGTATTAGTTTTTACGGGTTTAATATACTCAAAATTGCTGAATGTTGAAGTGTTCAGAAGTTGTTTTTTGTAGCGTGATTTATCAAATACCAAATACTAAAAATTAATCTAAAATTTCCACCCTTTTTATGTACACGTTTTTAAGAGGCCAATCTGCGTCATCAGTATCGACATTGGCGATCTTATCAGCGACGTCTAGGCCACTAATGACTTTTCCGAAGATGGTATAATCACCATCCAATTCATGAACATCACGAAGCATAATAAAAAACTCATAAGGTGATGCCAATTTATACGGGTTTTCAATCTCACTACTTGGCATAGAAATCACACCTCGATCATGATGAAAACCACGGTTAGTATCTGTTGGTAATAAATATTTACCAATATGACGACGTTTGTTCATCACATCTTTATCATCTGTACTGCCACCTTGAATAATGTAGTTTTCGATGACACGATAAAACTGGGTGTTTTCAAAATACCCTTTTTTAGCAAGATAGATAAAGTTGGAACGATGGAATTTGGTTTCATTAAACAATAAAATATCGATATTTCCATAGTCTGTAACGATGCGAACTTTGTTCTCTTTATGTTCTTTATCATACTGTAGAAAGAACTCCATGGCATTATCTTTTGATAGCAAGAATTCGTCACTATCATTGTCTTCAGCAACGGTCTTAATTTCTTTTTTTACTTCAGTAGAATCTATCTTTATTGTTGGCGCTTTCTTTTGAGATTGTTTATCTTCACAATTGAAAATTAGTAAGGATAATAGAACAAGCACAAAAAATCTCATAAGGGAATGCATTTTGAAACGTTTATAAAACAAGTATCAAAAATAAAAAATCTAAATCTTCCAGGACAAACATCCCAGTTTAAATTGTCGCCTCCTTTTCGTAAAGAACTTGAGAACGAGAATAAGGACAAAATGAAATATGCTAAAAAAGCTGGTGTAATGGCTTTGTTTTATCCTAAAAATAAAGAGACCTATTTGGTTTTAATTTTGCGAAAAACCTATAAAGGTGTGCACTCGGCACAAGTAGGTTTTCCTGGTGGACGCTATGAAGAGGGTGATAAAAATCTTGAGTTTACGGCATTAAGGGAGACTTTTGAAGAGGTTGGTGTGCCCATTGACGTTGTTGAGGTGTTGAAGGATATGACGCCATTGTACATTCCGCCAAGTAATTTTACGGTAGCACCTTTTGTTGGTATAACCCATCAAACACCCAATTTTGTAAAACAGGATGATGAGGTTGAAGATGTGATAGAGGTCAAACTCACCCATTTTTTAGATGACACTAATACGACAACTGCTAAAGTTATGACGTCGTATAATGTAAAATTGGAAGTACCTGCATTTACACTTAATGGTCATGTAGTTTGGGGAGCAACAGCGATGATGTTGAGTGAACTAAAAGACTTGTTAAAAATAGTATTGTAAGCTGTAGATTTTCGTAAGTTTGTTATTCCGCTTTATAAAAAATGAATGAAATTATTTAAAAGAAACCCTTTTGGGCATATACTTTTTGTTAAAAAATGGCTGATTAGAATTTTAGGTGCACTAACGCACCGAAGATTTAGAGGCTTTAATGAACTTCAAATTGAAGGGTCTGAAATTTTAAAAAACCTTCCGGATACCAACGTCCTTTTTATATCAAATCACCAAACATACTTCGCTGATGTTATTGCGATGTTTCACGTGTTTAATGCGAGTTTGAGTGGACGATTAGATAATATTAAAAATGTTGGTTATCTCTGGAACCCGAAGCTCAATATGTATTATGTTGCTGCTAAGGAAACGATGAAGTCTGGATTACTACCAAAGATATTTGCTTATACAGGTTCTATTAGTATTGAACGTACTTGGCGTTCTGAAGGAAAAAATGTGAATCGTCAAGTTAAGATGAGTGATATTACAAGTATTAAAACAGCTTTAGATGACGGTTGGGTAGTGACATTTCCACAAGGCACAACAACACCTTTTAAACCTATTCGTAAAGGGACTGCTCATATTATAAAAACATATAAACCTATCGTTGTTCCTATTGTTATTGACGGATTTAGACGTTCTTTTGATAAAAAAGGTTTACGCGTGAAAAAGAAAAATGTGTTTCAAACTTTTGAAGTTAAAGAGCCTTTAGATATTGATTACGAGAACGAGTCAATTGCTGATATTGTTGAAAAAATAGAATATGCTATTGAGCAACATCCATCATTTTTAAAAGTGATACCACAGGAAGAATTAGAAGAAAATGAACGACTTAATAGAGAGCTTCGTAATTGGTAATTAATCCTCTACCTCTTGCTTATTGTTATTCTGCTTGGACTTTTGCTGCATTTTATGTGTTTTATGAACAGCATCAAAAAGAAATATCAAGCCAATAAATAAGAAAAACTTGGACCAATCGAAACATAGTGCGCATACGATAAACATTATGCCTATTATAAACATCTCGTTGTTGGATTCACTCGCGTCTTCTTTTTGATCTGAAAACTTAAATTCTATAGTATTTTCTTCAATAAGAATAGCATTGTGAAATAATTGAACTTTAATACATCCCGATGAAAACGCTTGTTTTGATTGTATATAAAAGTCTTCGGTTTTCCCATAAACTTCAAGTGAGAATTTATGTTTTCTGTTTGGTAATGAGAGTTTTTTAGAAACAATATTTCCATTGACTGAAATAGTCTCCATACCCAACCAATTAACTTCATAAGTTATGTGTTGATCTTCAATATTGAACGTTATCGATTCCATTACACCTCTAATTTTTTAAGTTCTTTATAGTTTCTGTTGAGACGTTTTAATAATATTCCGTAGATAAGGCGATAGACTAGCCAAATTACTAAAATAAAAATGGCAGTAAAAAATATCATAATCATTAAGGCTACGAACATTTGTTTGCTGCTAAAATCTGCAAATTGTTGAGATACTATCGGGTTTTCATAAATCGTATAATAGAATCCAAATGCCATGGATAGAAAAGCAATTACCAGATTATAAATCACATAATACTTTACAATTTTTCTAGTTTTCAAGATGCTCTCCATAAGTTGCTTAGCTGTATCAGTGACTGATATTGTTTTGTAGGATTTGTATAGTAAATACACAAAAGCTAAAATAATAGCATAAGAAAAAATAGTAATAACTAATAAAATTGTACTATTTCCGTACATGGTTTCTAGCTCTGCTCTAAATTTTTCCGATGAAAAGTAAGGAATACTATTGATTAATACCCATAATAGAAGTTCTCCAATACTAATGTAAAATAAGGTCTTTACAATTGAAGACGACTTTTTTAAAAGCATAGGGTAAATCTCTTTACTCGTATAAATTTGTTCCGTTTTATGGGAAGTGGATTGCCAATCCTTTTTTAATAATTCTAATTCATCCATAATTACGGATTTAATATTGTTTTTAATTTTTTCTTCACTCTATTCATTTTCACACGAGCATTAACCTCGCTTATCCCTAGAGTTTCACTTATTTCTCTATAATTTTTATCTTCTAAATACAACAATACCAATGCTTTTTCAATATCATTTAATTGGTGTACTGCTTTGTATAATAATTTGAGCTGCTGTTCTTCGGTATCATCATATTCTACAGATTTTATCTTAAATGAAACCGTTTCAAACTCCTGAGTTTTAATCGTACGCTTAGATTTCCGATATAATGTAATAGCGGTATTTAATCCAACACGATACATCCAAGTACTAAACTTTGCATCACCTCGAAATTTTGGATACGCTTTCCATAACTGTATGGTTATCTCTTGAAACAAATCATTGTGCGCATCTTGATTATTGGTATATAATCTGCATACTTTATGCACAATGTTTTGGTGCTTCTCAAGCAATTCTACAAAACTATGTTCGAGTTCTTTATTCAATGTTGATTAGTTAGTTACCTATATGTAGCATTACCTTTTAAAATGTTACATACGATTAAACATTAATTCAAAAATAAGGTTTTAATAGACATAAATTGTATCTTTATATGCTACATTTTAAACAGGTTTTTATATGAATATTCCTGAATCAAAGTTCCCAAGAATTGTAATAATAGGTGGTGGTTTCGCTGGTATTAATTTGGCAAAGTCCTTGAATAATAAAGACTTACAAGTTGTGCTTTTAGATAAACATAACTACCATACATTCCAACCATTATTGTATCAGGTATCGAGTTCAGGATTGGAACCCGACTCAATTGCGTATCCGCTAAGAAAAATTTTAAAAAAACATAAAAATTCATTTTTCAGACTCACCGAGGTTGAACATATAGATGCAGATAAAAATGAAATCAAAACGAGTATAGGAACCCTTCACTATGATTTTTTAGTGATTGCGACGGGAACTAAAACTAATTTTTTTGGGAACAAAACGATTGAGGCCAATAGTATGCCCATGAAAAGCGTTCCTCAGGCGCTTAATATTAGAAGTCTAATCCTTCAAAACTTTGAAAAGGCTGCCATTTCTACTTCTAAAGAAGACCGACAAGCCTATTTAAATTTTGTTATTGTTGGTGGAGGACCAACTGGTGTTGAATTGGCAGGTGCCATTGCCGAACTCAAAAACCATATTCTCCCGAGAGACTATCATGACCTAGATAGTGGTGATATGCAAATTCATTTGCTAGAAGGCGCAGATAGAGTTTTGCCTCCTATGAGTGAGCACGCATCAGCAAAAGCATCAGTATTTCTTGAAAGTTTAGGGGTACACGTTCATACTAATGTTTTTGTCAAAGATTATGATGGGAAGCGCGTCACCACAAATTCTAATGTAGAATTACACACCGAAACATTAATTTGGGCAGCAGGAGTTACAGGCTCGCCAATACACGGTTTAAAAGCCGAGTCATTATTAGAAAGAGCAAATCGTTATAAGGTGAATTGTTTCAATCAAATTGAGGGCTACAAAACCATTTTTGCCATTGGTGATATCGCCTCTATGACCACAGAAAATTATCCTAACGGCCATCCGCAAGTGGCGCAACCAGCCATTCAGCAAGGTAAACTTCTGGGAAAAAACCTGATGCGATTTATTAATAATCAATCCCCAAAACCTTTTGTTTATAATGATAAAGGGTCTATGGCAACCATTGGCCGAAATAAAGCCGTGGTAGATTTAAAACATTTTAAATTCGGAGGTTTCTTTGCTTGGTTTATATGGATGTTTATCCATTTAATGTCACTTGTAGGCTTTCGAAATCGTGTGATTGTATTCTTTAATTGGACCTACAATTATATAAATTTTGATAAAGCAGCACGACTTATAATTCGACCTTTTAAAAAGTAGATTTTGGGCGTTACCTAAAGGTCAGGCTGTACACTATATCTTTTGCGAACTTCGACTGCGCTCAGTTACCGCAAAAGGATGCCGTTTCCATCCTTAACGCGGCATATTTTCAATCTTCAAAATTCCTATAACAATTAAATATTGAGCTAAAGCATAGGTCAAAATGATGCTTATTTTTGAATAGGCTAGTGGTTCATGAAATTTATTTAATGCCAAAATACTATCCGAAACCATAAATAGTATAGCCCCTAAAAACACAAGAATAAAACTAAATTTTGATGTGTTTCCACAGCGTAAAAAAGCAGATGTAGACATGCCTAAAATAACGATCATGTAGATAATCACAGGTATGAGCATATCATGCAGTCCGTCTTTTGTAAGATAAAATAAGCCACACGCATACACGACTAGAAAAGCAATAAAACCAAATGGCTTTAAGTCTTTATTTCTGTGTTTTAAAAAAGCAATCATGTACATCACATGCGCTAATAAAAATGCAACTAGTCCCAATAAAAAATAGTTTGAAGATATAGCCACAAACATAAGAAGGACATCTCCTATTAATGAAAACAGCAGGGCAGAGGCTATAATAGTGCGCAATGTGTTTTCAAAAGTTTTGCTTTTTATCCAAAAGAATACCAATAACGATACTACAATTAATGGCTTAAAAATATAATGCAAGTGTTCAAATGACTCCATAGAGCCTGAAGCTAATTCGAGAATAACGATAAGACTAAATAAGAGACTGAATTTTTTTTCAGAAGCAGAAAGCATAAATCATGTGGTTTTTTCAAAAATATGCATTTCGGTATTGATTATTGACAATTGGGTAAGTTAGAATTTTTTAAAGATGCCAATTCCAACATCTTTGACCTATCAATCAAAATCGAACCGTTAAAATCATCAATCATGCAATCAGTAATCAAAATTTTAATGCTCTTCATCTCGGCAACCCTGTTTTCCCAAACAACCATAAGTGGAAAAGTTGTTGACTCCAATAATCAGCCCATTATTGGAGCTAACGTGTATCTTGATGGAACTTACGATGGCTCCACAACAAGAGATCAAGGTGATTTTAGCTTTACAACCGAAGATACAGGCACACAAACCTTAACGATTTCCTATTTATCCTATGAAACCAAAACCATAGTTGGTGACGTGTCCACATTAAAAAATCTTCAAATTAAATTAAAAGATGATATGGCTTCATTGGATACTGTTGTTATTTCAGCTGGAACATTTGAAGCGAGTGATAATAGTAAGGTTTCTGTTTTGAAACCATTAGATGTGGTTACAACAGCAAGTGCCTTAGGTGATTTCGTGGGTGCATTGCAAACACTTCCTGGAACATCAACCGTTGCTGAGGATGGACGATTATTCGTAAGAGGAGGCGATGCTGACGAAACTCAGATTTTTATTGACGGTATTCGCGTATTTACACCGTATTCTCCAACAACAAATAATATCCCAACACGTGGTCGTTATTCACCTTTTTTGTTTGATGGTATTACATTTTCTACAGGAGGTTACTCTGCAGAATATGGTAACGCATTATCTAGTGTGCTTTTACTAAATACCATTGACGAACCAGATCAAGAGAAAACAGATATTGGTATTATGAGTGTTGGAGCAAGTTTAGGACGTACCGAAAAATGGAACAAATCATCACTTAGTGTGAATACTTCTTATATCAACCTAGCGCCTTATATTGCCTTATTTCCAGACCGAAACGACTGGGATAAACCTTATGAAGGCGGACAAGGTGAAGCTGTTTTTCGACATAAATTTAATAACGGAATTCTAAAGTTTTACACAGCATTCGACGTTTCAAATTTCGATTTAACTCAAGAGGATATTAATGAGCCTGATGGTGTGCGAATTAAACTCAATAACCGAAATGTATACACCAATACATCCTATCAAGGTGTTTTAGGTAAGGGATGGTCAGTACAAACAGGTTTGAGCTATACCATCGCAAAAAACGATTTTAAATTTGAAGCTATCGATTTGGAAGACACTGAAAACTCAGCACATATAAAACTGAAATTAAAAAAACGTTTCAATAGCCGAGTGAAATTAAATTTTGGTATGGAACATTTTACAACAAAATTTGATGAAGCATTGTCCACTGAAGGCTTTAATGATACCTACGGGTTTATAAATAATAATACGGCTGCTTTCATAGAATCTGATATCATTTTTAGTAAGAATTTCGCTGTTAAATTAGGAGTGAGAGCAGATAATTACGAGCTCTCAAATGAATTTCAAATAGCACCTAGAACTTCTGTTGCTTATAAAACTTCAAAAAACGGACAATTATCTTTAGCCTATGGGAATTTCTACCAAAATGCCAATAACAATATATTAAAGTTTACTCAAGACGTAAAGACACAAAATACAGAGCACTTCATTATGAATTATCAATATGTAAATGACGGACGATTATTTAGAGCAGAAGTTTACCGAAAAGATTACGATAATCTCGTGAAATACGATACTCAATTTGAAAGTTATGATAGTAATTTTGATAATTCAGGTTCAGGTTATGCGCAAGGTTTAGATATCTTTTGGAGAGATAATAAAAGTATCAAAAGTGTAGATTATTGGTTAAGCTATTCGTATTTAGATACAGAGCGAGACTACCGTAATTTCCCAACACAAACACAACCTAATTATGCAAATACACATAATTTTTCTGCTGTAGCAAAATACTGGATTGACGATTGGAAAAGTCAAGTAGGTTTCAGTTATACATTTGCCTCTGGACGACCTTATACCAATCCAAATACTGATGAATTTCTTGGTGAGATGACCAGCAGTTTTAATAGTATTAGTTTAAATTGGGCTTATTTAGTTAGTCCACAAAAAATCTTATATCTCTCCGTAAATAATGTTCTAGGCTTTAAAAACATTAATGGTTACCAGTACGCTAATGCGCCAGATATGAGCGGTAACTTTGATAGACGATCATTGCAACCAGCAGCAGACCAGTTCTTTTTTATAGGTTTCTTTTGGACGATTAGTGAAGATGGTACAGATAATCAATTAGATAATTTATAAGCATTTGAAATGAAAGTGTTTAGATATGATAAATATCATATTTTTTAATTCGGTTTTTGTATAACTTTATATAATAAATCGTTTTTATCATGGAAGTAAAAAAATATCCAAAAGTTGAGATTGGTAGAAATAGTAGCTTGTTTTTTGCCGTTGGCTTAAACTTGATGTTATTGATAACATATCTATTATTTGAGTTTAAATCTTATGAATCTGATAGTTTCATCATTGATATTGTTCAAATGGATGATATGGAGGATGAAGATATTGAAATCATGAGTCTTGATGTGCCGCCACCTCCACCCCCTCCGCCTCCTGCTGCGATTTCTGAAGAGATTCAGATTGTTGAGGATGTTGTAGAGATTGAAGAGACGGTCATTGAAAGCTCTGAAGTAAGTCAATCCGACGCTATCGAGGAAGTGGCAAGTGTTGAAGACATCACTGTTGAAGAAGTAGAAGAAGATATTGATGTTCCGTTTGCTGTAATTGAGAATATTCCAGTATTTCCTGGATGTGAAAATGGTACTAAAGCAGAGAAGATGGCATGTTTTCAGAATGCCATTCAAGAACACGTAAGGAAAAATTTTAAATATCCACAGACGGCAATGGACTTAGGAGTATCTGGTAAAGTATTTGTTCTTTTCGTTATCGATAAAACTGGACATGTCTCAAAAATTAGAGCAAGAGGACCAGATAAAATGTTAGAAGATGAAGCTAAGCGCATTATTTCGCTTATACCTAAAATGACACCAGGTATGCAACGCGGTAGAGCAGTAGGAGTGCCTTATAGTATTCCAATTAGCTTTGTATTGAGAGAATAAAAAAAAAGCATTCACAAACGTGAATGCTTTTTATATTTTTTGCAGTGTCTATTAAGCCTTGTTAGCTTTAAGAATAATCTTTAATTCCATATCATCATTGATGAATTTATCACCAAGATCATCAAAAACAGATTTTGAACCGTAGTTAACACCCCAAACCGTTCTGTCAATAGTGAAGGCTTCACTTTCGATAGTCATCGTGTCACCGTCTTCAGATACAGTCACAGGAAATGAAATATTATGCTTTTGTCCTTTTATAGTTAAATTACCAGAAAGTTTTGTTTTTCCATCAGTCATAGCCTCAGTAGCCGTGATTTCAAAAGCAGCAGTTGGGAATTTTGAAACATCAAAAAAGTGATTTTCTTTTCCTTCAACAGTCCCTTTTAAATGCGCTTCTAAATCTTCTTTACCATCACCTGCTTCTAAATCAGTAACGTTAATTGTTGTCATATCAATTAAAAACGTACCGCTTTTTAATTGTTCATCTTCAGTTTTTACAACACCATTATCAAGGCTGATTATTCCTGAGTGCGTTCCGGTTGGTTTAAAACCTGTCCAGTTGATCGTTGATTCCGCAGCATTAACAATATATTTTTCTGATGTATTTTCGCTTACTGCAGCAGCTTCAGCTTCACTTGTACTCGCTTCAGCAGCTTTGTCTTTGCAGCTTGTAAATGCAATTGCTAAAGCCAAAATCATTGAAAATTTTAAAAATTTTGTTTTCATAATTATTTTTTATTTAAAAATTTATTTCGGCAAAAATACGTATTGAAATGTGATAAGACAATTTCGTATAAAATAATTTGATGACATTTTGACATTTTAGTAATAATGGCAGTACTTTTGCCAACTTGATATCAGATCTGATTTGAAAGAACTCAAAGGAAAAACAGGTATTTTTCGTTTTGGCGAAAAATAAAATTAAAGCATAGCCATAGCTACGGTTTCATTTTATTTTAAAGTTTAGGTGGAAAAGATCAATTTTAATTGAGTGTTTTTAGGTTAGAAATGATAAACAATCGAAGATTTATTAAACGATATTATAGAAATGAGTAAAAAAGATAAAAACCAAACTGTTGAGGAGCCACAAGTGCAAGACGATATATTGGGAAACACCGAAGATTCACAAGCCCAAGAATTAACTGTTGAAGAACAGTTACAGGAGGAGCTGGCGAAAGAGAAAGACAAGTTCATGCGTTTATTTGCTGAGTTTGAAAACTATAAAAAAAGAACAACAAAAGAGCGTATAGATTTGTTTAAAACGGCAAGTGAAGACCTCATGGTATCAATGCTGCCAGTACTTGATGATTTTGAGCGCGCTTTGTTACATATTGAAGATGATAAAGAAGCCGAAGAATTAAGAAAAGGTGTTTTGTTAATATACAACAAGCTTTTGACGACTTTAGAGAAGAAAGGCTTAACAAAAATTGAGATTACAAAGGGTGATACATTTAATGCAGACGACCACGAAGCAATTACTCAAATTCCTGCACCAACTGACGATTTAAAAGGAAAAATTATTGACGTCATTGAAAAAGGATACAAATTAGGAGATAAGGTCATCCGCTTTCCTAAAGTTGTAATCGGACACTAATTATTAATTAAAAACGCTTAAATTTTTCTTCGGAAATATTAGGAATCGAAACATGGCAAAAAGAGATTATTACGAGATATTAGAAATTAATAAGGGCGCATCTGCTGCTGAAATTAAAAAGGCCTATCGTAAAATGGCTATAAAATTTCATCCAGACAAAAATCCAGATGACAAAGATGCAGAAGCAAAATTTAAGGAGGCTGCTGAAGCTTACGAAGTTTTAAGCGATGCCGATAAAAAAGCACGATACGATCAATTTGGTCACCAAGCCTTTGATGGTGCTGGTGGTTTTAATGGTGGAGGCATGAATATGGATGATATATTCAGTCAGTTTGGTGATATTTTTGGAGGTGCTTTTGGCGGTGGAGGCGGAGGTTTCTCTGGCTTTGGAGGCGGTTTTGGTGGTGGCCAAAGACGTGTAAAAGGAAGTAATCTCAGAATTAGAGTCTCTCTAACACTTGAAGAAATAGCCAATGGTGTTGAGAAAAAAATAAAAGTAAAACGTAAAGTTCAAGCACCAGGAACCACATATAAAACATGCAGCACGTGTAATGGTCAAGGTCAAGTCACACGAGTAACGAATACTATTTTAGGCCGTATGCAAACGGCTTCGGCTTGCCCAACTTGTGGTGGAGCAGGACAGAGTATTGATAAAAAGCCATCTGATGCTGATGCGCAAGGATTAAAAGTTCAAGAGGAAACGGTTTCGGTTAAAATACCAGCAGGAGTTGTAGATTCAATGCAACTTAAAGTGACAGGAAAAGGTAATGAAGCACCTGGAAACGGAATTTCAGGAGACTTACTTGTTGTCATTGAAGAAAAGGAACACGACACTTTAAAACGAGAAGGTGATAACTTACATTACGATTTATATGTAAGTGTTCCAGATGCTGTTTTAGGAACATCTAAAGAAATAGATACGGTTACAGGGAAAGTAAGAATTAAGGTGGATACTGGAGTGCAATCTGGTAAAATTTTGCGCTTACGCGGAAAAGGAATCCCGAGTATTAATGGTTATGGAAGTGGAGATTTGCTAGTTCATGTTAACGTTTGGACACCTAAAACATTGAATAAACAACAAAAGGAATTCTTCGAAAATATGAGGAATGACGAGCATTTTCAACCAAAACCAGAAAGTTCAGATAAGTCCTTTTTTGAAAAAGTTAAAGATATGTTTTCCTAACAATATACTTTTTTAATAAAAAACACTATATTTGATTTATCACTAATTTATTTTAGTGGTAATTTTTCTTTTTCATAGCAATTTTTTCCCATCCTTAATTAGTTTTAAGGGTGGGTTTTGTTTTTTACAAATCTTATTGATAGCGACTAAAATAGTGATGTGATTTATGTGATAAAACAGTCATAAAGGTTAAAATATTCCTCATTTAAGCTAAGTTTCATCATTAACATTTTTATCTTTACCGTTATTACAGACAACCAATCAAATACAATTTATGAACAACTTATTAGTAGCTGATTCAGTTTCTAAAAACTACGGAGATTTTAGAGCGCTAAATAATGTTTCTATTACAGTTCCCAAAGGAAGTATCTTTGGATTACTTGGCCCAAATGGAGCAGGAAAAACAACACTTATCAGAATCATCAATCAAATTACAATGCCTGATACAGGTCAAGTGATACTCGATGGTGAGCCTTTAAAGCCTGAGCATATTCAAAATATAGGCTATTTGCCAGAAGAACGCGGACTTTATAAGTCCATGAAAGTTGGAGAACAAGCCTTGTACCTAGCACAACTAAAAGGTTTAACAAAACCTGAAGCCAAGAAACGTTTAAAATATTGGTTTGATAAGTTAGAGATTGGTGATTGGTGGAATAAGAAAATTCAAGAGCTTAGTAAGGGACAGGCACAAAAAATTCAGTTTGTTGTTACGGTCTTACATCAGCCTAAATTATTGATTTTTGATGAGCCATTTTCTGGTTTTGATCCCATAAATGCTAATTTAATTAAAGATGAAATACTACAGTTAAGAGACGAAGGTGCAACCGTTATTTTTTCGACACATCGCATGGAATCTGTTGAAGAACTCTGTGATCATATTGCTTTAATTCATAAATCTAATAAGGTTTTAGATGGCAAATTAACCGATATTAAGCGTCAGTTTAAAACCAATACGTTTGAAGTTGGTTTACAAACTAATGCTATTGACAGTGTAACCAATGCTATCAAAGAGAAGTTTGAGGTGTTCCCTGCAACCTTCAAAAATCTAAATGATGATGTTAAACTCAACATCAAATTAAATGGTCAAGAGACTTCAAATGATTTATTAAGCTTTTTAACTTCAAAGGCAGAAGTACATCATTTCGTTGAAGTCATTCCCAGTGCTAGCGATATCTTTATTCAAACTGTAAAAAACAATTAAAATGAACCATTTACCACTCATTATAAAACGAGAATATTTAACGAAAGTTAGAAATAAATCGTTCATTGTTATGACTTTTGTGAGTCCGCTAATTATGGTTGCCTTAATAGCGTTGGTAGCCTATTTATCCCAATTAAATAAGGATAAAGATCGAAATATTTCGGTATTAGATGAAACAGGAGTTTTAAGTCAAATATTTGTTGATAAAGAGCATACTAAATACATTATTCTTGCAGATACAAGCCTCGAAACGGCAAAGGAATTAGTTAAGGCAAAAGAGGATTTTGGTTTGCTTTACATTAAGAAAAGTTCAGATGCAAACACTGTTTTAGAGTCGGTGAGGTTTTATTCTGATGAATCTCCTTCCTTAACAATCATGTCTAGTTTAGAAAGAAAAATAGAAAAGGAATTGTCTGATGCTAAACTTCTTGAAGACGGCGTAGATATTGAAATGATAGCGTCATCAAAAATCAATATTAATATTGCACAAGAAACGTTTTCAGGTGAGAAAACCTCAAAAGTTGATAGTTATCTCAAACTTATTTTTGGAGGTGCTGCTGGCTACTTACTATTCATGTTTATTATCATTTATGGAAACATGATTATGCGAAGTGTCATAGAGGAAAAAACGAGTAGAATTATTGAAATCATCATCTCATCAGTAAAACCAATACAATTAATGTTGGGTAAAATTATTGGGACGTCATTGGCAGGAATTACACAATTTGCCATTTGGGTAATTTTGGGGAGTATCTTAGTATTTGTATTATCCGCTATTTTCGGAATAAACATGTCAGAATTGCAAACGCCACAGCAAGAAATGATGAATCAAGCCATGCAAAATCCTGAAGTCGCTAACGAAATGCAATTAGCCATACAGTCATTTTTTAATTTGCCATTACTCAATTTAGTAATCGCCTTTTTGTTTTTCTTCATTGGTGGATTTTTATTATATAGTTCATTATATGCCGCAGTTGGAGCAGCAGTAGATAATGAAACTGATACGCAACAATTTATGATGCCTATCATAATGCCATTAATTTTGGCAGTTTACGTTGGGATTTTTACTGTTATAGAAGATCCTCACGGAACGGTTTCAACAGTGTTTTCGTTCATTCCGTTTACGTCACCAGTGGTGATGCTTATGAGAATTCCATTTGGAGTACCAATTTGGCAACAGGTATTGTCATTTGTGCTTCTCGCCGGAACTTTTGTATTTACTGTTTGGTTTGCAGCAAAGATTTATCGTGTTGGTATATTGATGTATGGCAAAAAACCGAGTTATAAAGAATTGTATAAATGGATTAAATATTAATAATGACTCAAGACCTATCTCAAATAGAAGAAACCATAATGGAAAGCTCAGCTTGGGAAAAAATCTCAAGTTTTCTTGGACAGCATCTAGATATCGGAAATGATATTAGTATTTCGATATTTGATGTGCTCGTTGTTATTACCGTGATTTTTATAACAACCTTAGTGTTGAGGTTAGCTTTTAAGGTGATTACAAGAAACTTGCCTTCAGATGATATAGGTCGATTTGGAGTCGTTTTTGGTTATTTTAGATGGTTGATATATATTGTCATATTACTCATAACATTAGATACAGTTGGCGTTAATGTTACAGCAATATTTGCTGCTTCTGCCGCCTTATTAATAGGTATTGGTCTAGCACTTCAAACCTTATTCCAAGATATTATTTCAGGTGTTTTTATTTTAGTGGACCAATCCGTTCATGTAGGAGATATTATTGAAATTGATGGAAAAGTAGGTCGAGTAGAAGAAATTAAGCTAAGAACAACTCGAGCTGTTACTATCGATAATAAAGTTTTGGTCATTCCAAATCATTTATACCTTGAAAATAGTTTGTATAACTGGACTCAAAATGGCTCACTCACAAGAGAAAGTGTGGAAGTTGGTGTGGCTTACGGTAGTGATGTTCAGTTAGTAAAAAAGCTACTATTGCAAGTAGCAAATACACATTCGGATGTGATTAGTTCTCCAGAGCCTTCGGTTGTTTTTACGGATTTTGGTGATAGCTCATTAAATTTTAAATTGGTGTTTACGCTAACAGATAGTTTTAAAGCACAATTTCCTAAGAGTGATATGCGTTTTGAAATCGATAGACTGTTTAGAGAGCATAATATTACGATTCCGTTTCCTCAGCGAGATGTTCATATTTTTCAGAAAACCGAATAACCTAGTACCTAACTTTTAATAAAAATTGTTTCAGCATTTATGATAAATAAGTCGTGTAAAATCTTTTTGGTGGTTTTCTTTTGTTGTATTTCACAATCAATGATGGCTCAACTCACAGATTTGGCTCGACTTGAGTATTCATTCATTCCCAAAAGTAATTCAGAAGATCAATATACACGATTAAGAGCTCTAGTTAATTATCCGATTAAAACAAAAGAAGATTGTTACTTTATAATTGGTGCAGAATACAACCGTATCATCCTTAACCTAGAAGATAATTACCCGTTTGATACGTCAATTATAGAAACGATTAATATCATCGATTTAAATATAGGTTATACCTTTAAAACGAGTGAAAATTGGCGCTTAGGTTTAAAATTTAATCCACGAATCGCCTCAACCTTGACGAGCAGTATAACATCTGATGACTTCTTATTAAATGGAGGATTTTTCGCTATACATGACAGAACTAAAGACGAAACTTTAAATAAACCTTACCGTTTAATTTTAGGATTAACCTATAACGCGACAACTGGTGTACCATTTCCTTTACCTTTTATTAGTTATTTTAGACGAATTAACGACAATTGGTCTTTCAATGCAGGTGTTCCAAAATCTAATTTGAAATATTTTTTTACTGAAAGTAGCATGATTCAAGCCTTTGTTGGACTGGATGGATATTTTGCTCATATTCAAAAACCAGTTATCATCAATGGAGAAGAAGCAAATAATATTTCGCTATCGGTCGCAGTTGGTGGACTTGGGTACGAATATTGCTTTACAAAACACTTAGTAGCATATATGTATTCTGGATTTACATTCAGATTAAATAACGTGTTGCGTGATGAAAATAGAGATGAAGTTTTTAAATTAGATGACGTAAACGCGTTTTATCTAAGAACCGGAATAAAATTTAAGATATAATATGGCAAAGATATTAGTTATAGAAGACGAAGCATCAATTAGAAGAGTACTTATAAAAATTCTTTCTGAAGAAAGCGATACCTATGAACTTGATGAAGCTGAAGACGGTCTTGCTGGCATTGAAAAAATAAAGAAAGAGGATTTTGATTTGGTGCTGTGCGACATAAAAATGCCAAAAATGGATGGTATTGAAGTACTAGAAGCCGTGAAAAAGATTAAACCCGAAACACCAATGGTCATGATTTCTGGTCATGGAGATCTAGATACGGCAGTAAATACAATGCGTTTAGGAGCTTTTGATTATATCTCAAAGCCACCAGATTTAAATAGATTACTTAATACAGTGCGTATTGCTCTCGATAGAAAAGAGCTTGTTGTAGAAAACAAAATGCTCAAAAAGAAAGTGAGCAAAAAATACGAAATGATAGGTAATAGTGAGGCTATTTCACATATCAAAGATATGATTGAAAAGGTAGCTGCTACAGATGCACGTGTATTAATTACAGGGCCAAACGGAACAGGAAAAGAACTCGTAGCACATTGGCTACATCAAAAAAGTGAACGCTCAAGAGGTCCATTAATTGAAGTGAATTGTGCTGCAATACCTTCAGAGCTTATAGAAAGTGAGTTATTCGGGCACGTGAAAGGCGCTTTTACAAGTGCTGTAAAAGACAGAGCAGGAAAGTTTGAAGCTGCCAATAAAGGCACAATATTTTTAGACGAGATTGGAGATATGAGTCTTTCAGCGCAGGCTAAAGTGTTGCGTGCTTTGCAAGAAAATAAAATACAACGTGTAGGTAATGACAAGGATATCAAGGTCGATGTTCGTGTGGTTGCGGCTACAAATAAAAATTTAAAAAAGGAAATTGCCGAAGGTAGATTTAGAGAAGATTTATACCACAGACTTGCAGTGATCTTAATTAAAGTGCCAGCTTTAAATGATCGACGCGAGGATATTCCGCTATTGATTAATCACTTTTCCGATAAAATTTCAGAAGAACAAGGTACCGCCAAAAAGGAGTTTTCAGATAAAGCCATTAAATTATTGCAGGAGTACGATTGGACAGGTAATATTCGTGAATTGCGAAATGTTGTTGAACGTTTAATTATTCTTGGAGAAAAGCAAGTGAGTGAAAATGATGTGAAGCTATTTGCCAGTAAATAAACCACTATGGATTTAAAATCCGTAGTTTTGAATTAAGAATATAATTCTTTTGCGATAATGGATTGTAATCCCCAATGAGGTAGGAAGAGGAATCTTATTGTTATAAGTTTTCTAATTCCTCTTGCCTCACTCTACCGAAATGACAACATACTTTTTAAAGTTTATCGATACTAAAGTAACTGCAATAAAATTGAAGGGATTTGATCACAAACTGGATAATAAATTTTAATTTCAACAAAAAAACTCCGAAATACTATTTCGGAGTTTTTTGTAATATATAGTAAAATAGTTGAGCACTATATCTTAGTTTTTTATAAACTTGATGGTAGCGTTACCATTATCAGAAGTTATTTCGGCAAAGTAAATACCGCTAACTAATTTACTAGTTTCAATAGTGTTATTTCCATTCGCTTCTAGTGAAGTGTTTAATACTATTTGACCGTTTAAATTAATAATATTAATATCAGCAGCTCCTAGATTTCTAGCAAAATTGATGTTTAAATCACCATTTGTTGGGTTTGGAAAAACAGAGATAGAATCTGCAAGGATATAATTTTGAGTAGATAATAATTCAAGTCCTAAAGGAGAAGCCCAAGCCAATTGTGAAATTTCACCAGGATTCCATTCACCTATTAAAGTAGTGGTTCCAGTAGTAAGGTCTACAGTTCTTAATTCTCCAAGATTTCCTGACGCTGCGTTAAGACTAGTCATCATAACCTGATTCGTAGTATGATCATAGAACATACCTTGTCCAAATGCTGCATCGAACCCAATAAAACCTATTGCAGTAGCCGCTCCAGTTGATAAGTCAACCGAATAAAATGTGTCATCAACAATATCATATGTATATCCATCACCATTACCGTCAATAGCTAAAGCTATGGCTACAACTCCAGTAGTACCAAGAGCACCAACTAAAGTTGCCGAAGGTGTCGTAACATCGACGGTGTATAGCTCTGTAAGTGTTGTCATATATAACGTCCCAGAGGTTGTATCAAATTCCAAACCAGTAGCATCAAAAATTCCCATGTTACCAATAGACGTGTATACCCCAGAAGCAATATCTAAAGACCACATCTCTCCAACATTATCTGCTACATAAGCTACTGTATTATTACTAGGATCTACTGCTCCAGCAGCCTCAAATGCTGGAGTGCCTGAACCCGCAGAAACTGTAGTGTAAGGATTTGGCATTGAGATGTCAAAATTTCCATATCCAAGATTTACACTTTCCCAAGCTATAGCTGAAGCGTTCGCTCCTCTATTGCTATCTTGACCTTGAGATACATAGTCACCTGCTATTTCTTGTCTTAATATGTCTAATTCTTCAATCGTAAAGAATTCATAAATACTGCCAGGACTGTTTTTATTAAGTTCAAAGCGTTCCAAAAGCTCAGAATTATTTAGTTGAGCGTTTCCAATTGTTGTAAATGCTAGTAACACTAACATTAATAAAGTAATTTTTTTCATAAAATTGATTTTGATTTCTAACAAAATTAACTTTTTAATGTACATTTTACTTATAAATATGAAAAAATTCAGGAGCGTATAGAATCGTAAAATTTTTAATTTAGATTTGTAAACTGGAAATATATAATCATGTAAGTCGATAAAAAATGAAAGCAATAGATATCAACAATTTTAAAGTTTCTGACAATATTCAGTTAAAAGACACATCCACATCATTCGATTTGGGCGAAAACAAAAAGACCATTGAAAAGGAACTCGAAAGCGTTAGAGAAGACTTAGGTGATTTTCAAAACACCATTTATGCTCATGGTAAATATGCAGTTCTTATCTGTATTCAAGGGATGGATACTGCCGGAAAGGATAGCATGATTAGAGAGGTGTTCAAGGATTTTAATAGTCGTGGCGTTGTAGTGCATAGTTTTAAGGTGCCTACTGAATTGGAGCGTAAACACGATTATTTATGGAGACATTATATTGCACTTCCTGCACGCGGAAAGTTTAGTGTCTTTAACAGAACACATTACGAGAATGTTTTGGTAACACGCGTACATCCGGAATACCTTTTAGGAGAGTTTTTACCTGATGTGAATTCGGTGGAAGATATTGATGATGCCTTTTGGGAAAAACGATTTGAGCAAATCAATAATTTTGAAAAACACATCGCCCAAAACGGCACTATTATATTTAAGTTTTTTCTTCATATTTCAAAGGATGAACAAAAACATCGCCTATTACGTCGTTTGCACAAAACTGAAAAAAACTGGAAATTTTCACCTGGCGACCTTGAGGAACGTAAATTATGGGACAAGTATCAAGACTGTTATGAAGAAGCCATTAATCGCACTTCAAAATCACATGCGCCATGGTATGCCATTCCGGCTGATGACAAGCCAACGGCTCGTTACATTGTCGCTAAAATTCTATATGATACATTGACACAATACAAGGATATTGTTGAACCAGAATTAAGTGCTGACATCAAGGCACATCTAAATGATTATATAAGTGAGTTGGAAAATGAATAGGTTTTATGATTTTTTTATAAATCTTAAATGTTATAAGTAGTATATTTGAGCTTCAAAAATGACGCCTTATGAAGCACTTTTTTATAGCATTTTCTTTAATAATTACTTTCCAGATATCGGCTCAAACCGATGCTGATAATCTAAAAAAAATCTATACAAATTCCTTAACAAACGGAATGAGTTATCAATGGTTAGACCATTTGTCTAATCAAATTGGAGGCCGACTTTCGGGTTCTTTAAATGCCGAAAAAGCAGTTCAGTATACCAAAGAAGAGTTTGAGAAATTAGGCTTAGATAAAGTTTGGCTGCAACCTGTTATGGTGCCACGTTGGGTAAGAGGTGCTCCTGAATTTGCTTATATAGAAACATCACCAGGTAGAACTACTAACGTCAATATTTGTGCGCTTGGTGGCTCGGTTGCCACCCCAAATGGAGGTATTAAAGCAAAACTTATTGAAGTCAGCTCTTATAAGGATTTGGCAGCTTTAGGCGAAGAAAATATCAAAGGTAAAATTGTGTTTATCAATAGTCCTATGCAACCGGATTTAATTAATACGTTTGAAGCTTATGGAGGCTGTTCTTCAGAACGCTACAGTGGTGCAAAGGAAGCCGCAAAATACGGCGCTGTTGGTACAGTCGTGCGTTCATTAAATTTGAGACTTGATGATTATCCGCATACTGGAGCCATGAGTTATGGTGATACTCCAAATAATAAACGAATTCCGTCAGCAGCCATTAGTACTAATGATGCCGAATTATTAAGCGGTATGTTAGCGTTGGATAAAAATATTAATTTCTTTTTTAGCCAAAACTGTAAGCAACTCGAAGATATACAATCCTACAACGTGATTGGAGAAATTACAGGTAGCGAATTTCCGAATGAAATTATGGTTGTTGGTGGCCATTTAGATTCTTGGGATTTAGGTGACGGATCCCATGATGATGGTGCAGGAGTAGTGCAGTCTATGGATGTGTTACGACTATTGAAAGAAAGCGGTATCAAACCGAAACGTACCATAAGAGCTGTTTTATTTATGAACGAAGAAAATGGTTTGAGAGGTGGTAAAAAATATGCTGAAGTTGCAAAAGGCAAAGGTGAAAATCATGTTTTTGCGCTTGAGAGTGATTCTGGTGGATTTACACCTCGAGGTTTCAGTTTTCAATCAAGCGGCGCTTTTTTAGCTAAGGTTCAAAGTTGGAGGTCGCTATTTAAACCGTATTTAATTCACTATTTTGAAGAAGGTTATAGTGGAGCGGATATTGGGCCATTGAAAGATGACACTGTGGTTCTTGCTGGTTTACGACCAGATTCACAACGTTATTTTGATCACCATCACGCAGCCAATGATACATTTGAGCATGTCAATAAACGTGAATTAGAATTAGGTGCTGCATCAATGGCGTCGTTAATTTATTTAATAGATAAATACGGAACTCAGACTATCACGAATGATGAGCAGTTAAAAGATTAATCATAAAAATCTAAGGATGAAAAATAGACTACTTATTTTAACTTTTTTATTTAGTATGATGTTAGTTGCTCAAGAAGCTTCCGAAGAAAAACTTCCTTATTATGAAGTGCCTGAATATTCTGAAGAATTTACAGCAGGAACAGTAGCTGCAAGACTAGTTGATGCGCTTGGTTTTCGGTTTTATTGGTCTAGTGAAGGACTTACAGAAAAAGATTTAGATTATAAGCCTAACGAAGATGTACGGTCAACTGGAGAAACTATAGATCATATTTTAGATTTATCTTATGTTGTTGTCAACTCAACATTAAAGCAAGCTAATGGCAAATTAGACAAGTCAGAAATGACCTATGCTGATAAACGCAAGCAAGCCTTAATAAATTTAAAAACTGCTGCAGATATTTTGCGAGTAAGTGATGATATTTCTCAATATAAAATCATTTTTGGAGAACGCGAAATTCCGTTTTGGAATCAAATTAATGGTCCAATATCGGATGCGATTTGGCATTGTGGACAGCTGGCATCCTTCAGAAGAACATCAGGAAATCCAATAAATCCTAATGTGAGTCATTTTACAGGCACTGTAAAAAATAATTAATAACTACTTATCGTTTTTGAAATAAAGGGTTTGATGTTTCCGATGAAAAATGTTTCGGAAATGATAAATTGCTATGTTGAAAAACTTATATTTATAACAGTATGAGGAAAATAATAACGTACCTAGTAGTATTAAGTTTCGCATTTGGATTTGCTCAAAACAAAGAAGAGATATTATGTCAACTTATAAATTCTAAAACTCAAGAGCCTGTTGTTTTTGCAACGGTATCCGTTAAAGATAAAAGTGTTGGTGTCATAGCAGATGATAATGGTAATTTTAGATTGCCTTATAAATATAAATTAAATGACGATACTATAGTTATCTCCTGTATCGGGTTTAATACCATTGAATTGAAAGTGGTGTCTTTAAATGATACGCTAGTCAATAGAATTAAATTAGTGCCTAAAATTGAATCTTTAGAAGCTATAACGATTATAGCCAATAAAAGTAAAAATCGAGTAAAAGAAGATTATATACCAGCGAAAGAGATTATCAAAAAGGCGATATATAATATGCGGTTAAATTTTCCTACCGTACCACATTCTCAGATTGGTTACTACAGAGAATATCAAATACTAAATAAAAAATATTTTAATCTAAACGAAGGCATCCTCGAAGATTTTGATGCTGGATTTCAAACCAATAAGATATTTTATAAAGATAATCAAGCTGCCTTATATAGTTTTAAGAAGAATGACGAATTTCCTAAAGATTCTATTTTAACGTCGGCTTATGATAATTATGATTCTAAGTTTATTGAGAATGCTACAATTACAGGTTTTGGAGGCAATGAGCTTAGTATATTAAATATTCATAATGCTATTAGACATTATGAAAAGAAGTCTTTTTCTTTTATTGATGTCTTTAAAGACAACTTCTTATACAATCACGTATTTAGACTTACCAATAAATTATATCTAGACGATAAACCTATTTATGAAATTAAGTTTTATGCATCAGAAGCTGTTACAGGTGTAAAAAATAGGGCAGAAGGTGTGATTTATATTGCTTACGATACGTTTGCTATTCATAAATTAGAATATTATGGTTATGTGTTAAAACAGGAGAAACCCTTCTATTCTGTGACTATAGAGTACAAGCCTAAAGGCAATAAAATGTATTTGAATTACATTTCTTTTTATAATCGATTTAAAGTAAAAAGCAAAAATAGTTTTAAAGTTAGTGCTATAGAATACGATACTACCGATAATGCATTTCTAATAAATTTCAATAATGAAATTGACAAGGAAACAGCAGATAAAAAGAAATACTTTAGATTCACATATTTTGGTGACCGCCTTAAAATTACCAAGGTAGAAATGATAAATCGTACACAATTAAAAGTAAGCTTAGCTCAAGATTTCTCTGCTGATGACATTGCAAATTTTAAAACGATGGAGGGTGTAGAGTACAAGATAAAAAAGGTTGCAGATCTTGCAGGACGACGGCTTAATGAATTGTCATTTTTGGATGTAGATCAGTTTCGAGAATTTTTTGTTCAAGAGGTTTTTGCAAATAAACAATTACCTGATGATTTAAACTTTGTGAATAAAGCGATGTTACTTAATGAATCTTCAATTAATATCAATACTGTTGATAAGGACAAATACTGGATTAATTCACCTCTTAAAACCATTAAGAATTAGTGATCATGTATCTCTAATTTTTATTAGTTGTTTCTTAATGATTCCTGTTTAGATGCTTAATGCTATCAGAATCCCAATAACCACAAGAAGTATTTCACCAATAGCATATTTGAAGTATTTAGAGGTTTTATTTTGCATAATGAGATTTTGACGAATATGTCTGAAGAATTTAATCATAATCTACAATGTAGTACTTAGTATAAAATATTGTCTAAAATGCGATTCAAATTTTGTTCCATCATCTTAAATTTTCCATCACTAAAAAATATCTCATGTATGTCTTGACGAAATTTGGCGAGTTCCATATTATTGTAATCATGGTGATGAATATTATCATCTATTTTCTCGAAACGTTTGTTTTCACTATCATTACTAAACTCTTCATAGATTTTTTTAAATGTATTAGAATCTACTTTAGATGTAATCATTTCAATTTCAACTTCAGTTTCTTCGCCATCAGCGTTTGCACAAAGCAGAAGAATATAAATTTGAAGTTCTAGTTTGGTCCACTGGTTATTATTCGTTGTCATAGTGTTAATCGTATTCGGTTAGAGGTGTATTTAAAATTAAATATTGTCTGATTGCTCTTCAAACTTTAATCATTGTCTTGCTTTCTTATTTTGAGATATTTACCATAGGTTAATTGCCTCCAAATCCATTCAAATGGACCAAACCTAAAATGTTTAAGCCATAATTTACTCATTAAAACTTGAAATGCAAAAATGCAAATGGCAATAATCATAATGACGGTAAAACCGAATTTACCGGTAAAACCTAAACCAATTCCGTAGAAAATTGCTACTGAAATAAAGGTTTGAAACATATAATTGCTTAATGCTAATTTACCAACAGGAGCAAAGACGGCAAAGACAGATGGTTTTTTAAAGTATAATACGGCAAGCAGTGCTGCAATTCCCATAGCCAGCGGAACAGTGCCTAAAGCATATGTAATAATCTCTAGTAGTTTCCAGTAATCTTCAGGACCACCATAAAATTCAATATAGGTTCTAAATATGCTTATTGGTAAACCTATGAGGATTCCCCAAAGCGCTATTTTTTTGAGAAATTTAGTATTGTTCAAGAGGTTCTCATTTAGGACTTTTCGTCCAGCCCAAATTCCTATTAAAAAGATGCCCAAAACCTTAAAAGCACGACCTTCTCTTAAAATAGCGCCTATTCTAATAAAGGTGTTGCCTATATTCATTTTAAAATAGTCTAGTAGATTTTCATTAGCTTGAAATTTTTGAAAATCGGCAAAGGGCATCCCATTACGTTCTATAGTTGGAAAACCGAAATATTGATAGTAATCACTACTTGTTAAGAAGAAAAAACGATGATAATTAAGACCAGTAGAATGCACAACTAACCAATTGATTATCGGAAACAAAATTAAAATGGCAGCAACAATTAAGAGGCTTTTATTTGAAAGTTTAATAAAATAAATTAACGTAAATCCAAGTAAAGCATATAAGGTTAAAATGTCTCCAATCCAAAACAGGCATAAATGAATTAAGCCAATGATTAATAACCAAAACATGCGTCGTCTAAAAAATGGGGCAAACGGTTTATTGTTGCTTTTTATGTTATTGTATTGTATGACACAGCCAATTCCAAATAATAATGAAAATATGGAGTAGAACTTTCCGCTTACGAGAGTAAACATTATAAAGTCTAAAATTTCATCTGTAAATAAAAGAGCCTCAGGATATCTTGCGTCATCAGGAAAGAAAAAATAACCAGAGAACACAGGGATATTGGCCGTAAAAATAAAGAAAATGGCAATGCCTCTGAGTACATCCAGAAATTGAATACGGTCTTTTTTTTGAATCGGAAGGATTTCGTCTGATGTAGTTTTTATGTCCATAATATCATGTTATTTGCACTAATTACTTTTAAAATTGAAAATAGATAAATTGTTCACCACTGCCTTGTGCAATGGCTATTAGGAATAACATTATTGCCCATACGATGCCTAAAACCAAAGGCGATATTTTTTGAGAAACGGCTTTCATTGATGTATTTCGCATGACCCAATGGCATATAAACAAGAGACCAGTAAGCGTTAGAACTTTTGCAATATCAAAGCCATGTAGGATTTTTTCAGATTCAGAATTCATAAATAACATGGAGCTAATCATATTTTTTGCCGTTGAAAATTCTCTAGCTCTAAAAAACACCCAAGTAAAGTTGACAAGCGTGTAGGTGAGAAGTGCAAGAAGGATTCCATTATAATTGTTTATTTTAATACGAATTTTGTTTTTCAATAAACGTTCGACCACTAAATAAGTACCGTGTAATGCGCCCCAAATCACGAAGGTCCAAGCCGCTCCATGCCATAAGCCACCTAGTAGCATGGTTAGCATAAGTGCGACATACATTCTTGTAATACCATTTCGGTTTCCACCTAAAGGGATGTATAAATAGTCTCTTAACCATGTAGATAACGATATGTGCCAACGCCTCCATAAATCGGAAAAACCAATGGACGCATAAGGATATCTAAAGTTATCTGGAAGAATGATACCTAGCATTAATGCAATACCAATGGCACAGGTTGAATATCCCGCGAAATCAAAAAAGATTTGTCCAGAAAAGGCAAGTGTACCTGTCCAAGCATCTAAACTGTGAAGGATATCTTTAGATCCAAAAACATCATCTGAAACATCAGCTAACAACGTGTCAGCCAACACGACTTTTTGAAAGATACCGATAGTCAACAAAAACGTTCCCCAAATAAATTGTTGCGTGGTCGCCTTCTTTTCTTCATAAAACTGAGTAATTAGATCTTTTGCTCTAACAATTGGTCCAGCAACTAATTGCGGGAAGAATGTCACATATAATGCAAAATCTAAAAAGGTATGAGCGGGCTTAATTTTTTTATTGTAGATGTCTATAGTGTAAGACATGGTTTGAAAGGTATAGAATGAAATGCCCATTGGAAGAATGATATCCATAGGTTGCGCTTGATATTCTATGCCTATTGAATTCATTAACGATATAAAATTCTCTAATAGGAAATTACCGTACTTGAAAAAGGCTAGAAATCCAAGATTAACAAACATGCTCAAAAGGAGCCACATTTTTCGTTTTTTGTTATTGGTTTCAACAGCGAGTTTATTTCCTGCCGTCCAATCTACAATCGTAGAAATCCAAAGTAGAATTACTAAAGGCGGATTCCATAAGCCATAAAACACATAACTAGCCAAAAGCAGCATGCGTTTTTTATTGGTCCATTGTAATAATTTTGAATAATATAATGCGAGTACAATGATTAAAAAGACGACGAAACTAAGTGAGTTAAATAGCATATCTAGTTAGTTTTTTTAGTTAGGTGATTATCTTCAATGAGTTTATTTACAAGGTCTCTTGTATAAGTTTTAGCATCTTTTGCATTCATATGAGACCATTCTGGTAAGGTGTGTTTTGACATGAACTTATGATCTTTAAAGTGATAGTTTGGACAATCCACAATGTCAACAAATTTGTCCCAAACTTTTTCTCTTGGCAACATTCTCTGAGCATGAACATACCAGTCTTCTTCTGCTTTATGACGAACAAGAATTACCGTTCCACCACGTGCTTTAAACTTTTTTATAAGCTTGTCTAAATAGTTGATAGTTTCAAACGCCGTTTTTTCTATGTCTTCGGAATAATCGGGAAGGTTAGGAAGAAAATTATTCCATATATCTGTTATTTCTTTTTGATAAATTGCATTGTCTGTCAATCTAGGAAACATAATGAGATTTCGATCTTCATCATTGTAACCAATATTGACTAATTGAAAGCGATTTGCTTCAATGCGGTCATTGGTGAAGGAAATGGTATTAATGAGCGACTTTAAATCTAAATTATTATAAGATTTGGCTTCGGAAGCAGAAAGCATAACCAAATGTCTTTGAAGCGGTTTAGATAGAACAAATCCGAGTTTTTGCGCATAAGTTCTGTTATAATAATGATCAACCCATTGTTGCGCGGTTACATTTCTAGGTCTATCAGGAGATCTAAAAACCATAATAGGAACAATACCCATAACAATAGTACCATTAAAACTGGTGTTATTAACAATGTCTTCTAGAAAAGGCCCTGGAGGCTTTCCGTTGGCGCTTAAGTGAATGGGTTTAACACCTTGAGTTTTCTCCCAAATGTGTGTATTAAAGTTATATCCTGTTCTTGAGGCACCAAGTAAAATCACATCCTCAGAGGTTAAATCATCAACTTTTGCTCTTTGTTCTGACCATAAGTTTCTATCATCTTCTAGATATGCCGTATAATATTCAGGCTTTGTTCTCCAATAGGACTCCCAAATTATAAGTCCGAGAATGCCAATGGTGAGCGCGACTATTAATGATTTTTTTAAGTTCATCTTTTAGTTGTTTAATGCATTATCTTTTTTCATAATTCTCACAAGTTCTTTCGTGAAGAAATCAGCATCTTCGCCAGATAGGTGAGACCATTCTGGACATTCTATATCTTTAAATTGATCGTAGTCTTCATAGTGATACGCTTTCGCTTCAGTAGTTTTAACCAGTGCTTCCCAAAAATCATTGCGTGCAAAATGTTTAGATTCTATATCTTTAAACATTCCTGTTGACGGACACCGTAATAATATGAGATTACCACCTCTGTCTTTAAATTTCTTAGCATCAACTGCAAAAAAATTAGTAGTCTCTTCTTTTTGAGGCGGTTTGTCATTACTTTCAACCATTGCCTTCCAGGCATTTTTTACTGTTCTAGCAAATGCAGTATCATTGACTGTTTTATCAGACATTCTATTGTTGCGATCTTCAGCCATATATTCGAACTTGAAAAACGGTGGGAAAGGTGGTTCTTGAAGTCGTTTTTCTCCAAGTTTCACTGAATACAACAAAGATTTCAAATCGATATCGTCTGAAAAACCTTCTTCAGAAGTCGATATCAATACCAAATTCTTTTGCAATGGCAGCGACAAAACATGATTAAGACGTTGGGCATAGGTTCTCTTTTTATAATGTTCAACACGACTTTGAGCACGTTTCCAAGGACTAGCTTCAGGAAACGTTGTCGAGAAAAATAGGCTAGGAGTGACACCTACGACGATAGTTCCGTTAAAGTCTGTATTGTTTACAATGTCATGAAATATAGGTAGAGGAGACGCACCAGCAGATGCTAATTGTATAGGTCTAATTCCTGTTTCTTCTTCCCATTGATTTAATTGAATATCAAATAGGACCCTTGATGATCCCATTAAAACAACTCCAGTTTCAGATAACGTTTCAACTTTGGCTCTTTGTACTGCCCAAAGATCTTTATTGTCATCTATATCGGGTATTTTACCATCAACTCTCCAATAGAGTTCCCAAGCACCTAAACTTAGTATTCCCAGTAATAATGCAATAAGCATTGATTGTTTTAGATTCATTTTGGTTGGTTTTTGGTTGGGTTAATGCTATAACGGCATCCAAGTCACTAATATGGATTGTATGATAAAGAATACCATAAATGGAACGACAAGATATCCCATAACATCTCGCGCTTGTATTTTAATGCCAGTTCCCATAATTGGAAAAACAAGCAATAAATAAAAAGGTTGTAATACATTAGAAAGGCTTTCTCCATAAGCGATAGACAAAGAAGCTCTCGATATCATTGCTGTAACCTCGTTGGCTGGTAAACCTTCACCAATCACTTTGACAGCGTTTATAATACTTGGACCTACCACTGCAAATTCACCACCTGCCGATGGGATAGCGAAATTGATAATTCCACCAGTGATGTATGCGAAAAAGGGATACGTCTCAATAGTGGCAACAGAGGCTAAGATTTCTGCTAATTTCTCACCTAAACCAGTGTAAAGCATGATACCCATAATTCCTGCATAAAAAGGATACTGATATAGAATTCCAGAGACATTGCTGCTGGAACGTTTCATAGCAATCACATAACGCATTGGTGTTTTGTGTAATGCTAGTCCAGTTATCAAGAAAATGAAAATCATGATATTAAAATTCAATTGAAAACCGTTGGTATAAAAATGATAGATGATATAGGTTAATCCCATCAGCACAATACAAATGAGAAGCACGACACCATTATTCAATTTGTCGGAAACAGACGTGTATGATAAGTTCATACTAAAAGCCTCTTCCTTTATGGAAAGTTCTTTTTTAACCGTTTTATCTTCCAGCATATCCTCTAGTTGTTTGATGTTTTTCGTTTTCGGAATTAGAAAAACAACCAGTAGGGGTGCGAATAAAACATAGAGTGCCATCATGGCAAGGCTTAGGCCAGAACCCAATGTAAACGAGGTTGGAATAATGTCTGTTAATATTCCAGCTTCGATTAAATAATTATTCTCTGTTCCTAATAATAGGGGAATAGAACTCGAAAGACCAGTGACCCAGCTTCCACTGCTAAAATAAACGCAGGCGATTAAAAACGGGTAATTGACACCATTAATTCTCATCGCTAATTCTCTTGCCAAAACGCAGGTAATAACAATCCATCCAAAACTAATGAGTGACAATAATGCACCAATCATTGCTACAAAAAAGTACACCTGTCGAGGTGTTTTGATGTAGTTGGATAATTTGTCAATACTTTGATTGACAACGGGAGACAGTGCAATTGCAAAACCAGTGATGATAATCAATACAATTTGCATCCCAAACTCCAATAAAGAATAAAACCCGTCGTACCATCCTTTAATGATTTCCATCGGAGAAGCTTTTAACCAGATGAAAGCAATAAAGCCCGTGATGATAGTGAGAAGCATAGCGAATACAAACGCATTTGGCATGAACTTCTCAAATAATTTTGTGGATTTCTCTCCGAATGTAGTGAGCATGATTGGTTGGTTATTAGAAAGCTTTAGAGTATCTTTTTATCTACATCTTTAACGAATTTTATCAAACCATTCATATAAGTTTTTTGATCATCGTATTGTGAAAAATGACTTCCATTAGGGCAGAGTAAAAACTGACCGTTTTGAACTTCAGTAGACATCCATTCCATATATTTAGGGTCCATGGTATCGTAAGTAGCACCAATCATTAGCGTTGGTATTTCTAATGTTTTTAAACGATTTGAAACGTCCCAACCTTTTAAAGTCGCATTTCCAGTCACCCCAAATTCACTATAACCTTGCATATGGACATAAATATTTGGGTTGAGGTGTGTAAATGCTCTAGTTATTGATTCTGGCCATTCATTTAATGGCATTCTTAAAACATGTTCCGTATAATAATGTGTCGTAACGAGTTCTTCATATTTCGGATTTCCGAAGTCTTCTGCAGCTTCCATAGCTTTAATTTCTTCGTATACATCTTTTGGTAATTGTGGACCTAAAACGTCTGCTGCATATTTTTCATACTCTGGTATGCTAGCCATCATATTTGAAATAATTAACCCTTTTAAATTCTCTTGGTATTTGAGGGCATATTCCATAGCGAGCATGCCTCCCCAAGATTGTCCGTAGAGATAGAAGTTATCCTTATCCATATTTAGAGCTTTTCTAACTTGTTCAACTTCTTCAACAAAATGTTCGGTTGTCCAAAGTGTTGAGTCATTAGGTTGGTCGCTATAATGAGATTCTAGTTGATCGTAATACACATATTCTATACCTTCATTTGGTAAATACCCATCAAAGCATTCGAAAAATTCGTGAGTTCCTCCAGGACCTCCATGGAGGAGGAGTACTTTTATTTTTGGATTATTACCAACACGTTTAGTCCATACGTTGAAGGTGCCTTTAGCCGTTTTAACAGGAATCATTTTGATGCCTCCAGTAAATTGATCGTCTTTATTTGAGTAATCTAAATAACTCGATTTAGTAGTTTCTGAAATGGTATCGGTTTTTGGTTGTTGACAGTTGGTTACAACTAAAAAAGTCAATGATAAAACTGTGAATAGTGTCGTTTTTTTCATAATTCGGTAGAGCTTATTGGTTCATCAATAACATGAGGTACTATGAAAGTCTGGTCTAAAATATCAAAACTATCTACACGTTCACGATGTTTACTAAAACTAATAAATTGCATCATGACAGCCATAATAACTGGAGATAAAGTGATAAATAGAAATACATATTCCCAGCTTGTATATGTTTTCATCATACCAAATAATGCAGATCCTGCTCCACGTCCCATGTTTGATAATGCCATATACAATGTGAATTGAGTTGCCGCTACAGTTTTCCAGCAAAGGTGCATTCCGGTTGCAAAAATCCCAATACTTAAGAATGTGTTTAAGGTGTAGTAAATGACAATAAAAGCATAGATAAAAATAGTGCTCTGCCAATACTCAGTAACAAATGCAAATGTCGAAATAACTATGGCTATAATTCCGAGATATAATGTGATCATTTTGAGTTTTCCGAATCGGTCTACCAAATAACCACCCACAACCATGCCTAGAATTCCAGCGATAATTGAGGACACTGAAAAAACTTCTGAAAACGAGGTGTTTGTCCATCCTAATTCCTGAACCGAGAAGACAGGAAAGAGTGTGTCCATAAAACCAAACATGATACCACTCACAAATGAAGCAATACCAAAGATGATACTCGCTTTTAATTTTACAACGCGGTATAGACTTTTCAATATCTGTGACCAACTGCGTAATTGTGTGTTTTTAGATTCGATATTCGCTTCTCCTTTGGTCCATGGCATAAACTTCTCTCCAGGACGTTCAGTGAAATAAATGGGTACAATCATAATCAGTGCTACAGCAACAGATAATGACGCTACTGCAACTGTCAGTCCGAAACTATTAATGAGTGCAGTTCCTATGACAAGAGATAGGGATGTGCCTATGACTTTAGTTCCCCACATTAAGCCGTTTGCTCTAGCTTGTTCGTCAACGGGAATGACGTCAACAGCCATGCCGTCTGTCGCGACATCTTGAAACGCACCAAAAAAACTAATCATAAAACCAACGGTCATTAAACCGGATATATTATTTAAAGGATCTGGAACAAATCCGATACTAAGAAAACTCAGAATCAAGCCAAGCTGACCAAACATAATCCATGGCCGTTTTCTACCCATAGCTAAATAAGTGAAGCGATCCATTAGAGGTGCAGCTAATATTTTAAAACTCCATGGAATGATAATAATCCCAGCGAATGCACCAATCTCTAACGGTGATTTTCCATTCATGGCCAACCATGCTGGTATAGCATAAAAGATGATCCCTTCAGGAATACCTTGTGCAACGTATAAAGCGGAAAACGAGAAATAACGCGATAATGCGCTAGAAGTTAAGCTTCGGGTGAATTTCAATCTACTTTTTATTACTTTCATATGGTTTGCTTTAATTTCTACATTGTCATTGTTAGTCCACCATCAACGGTAAGTGTTGATCCGCTTATATAACTCGATTCATCTGAACATAAAAAAAGAATGGCTTTTGCCATTTCCTCTGGAAGACCAGCACGTTGTAGGTGAACTTTTGGTAAAATTCCTTTATCGTATAAATCATCTCCATAAAGGTCTCTAATTCTATTATGCATTGGTGTGACAGTAATTCCAGGACATAAAAGATTAACTCTAATACCTTGTGGTCCTAATTCGGCAGAAACACTAGTGGTTAAGCCAACGAGACCATGTTTTGATGTGACATAGGCTGATCCAGTAGGAAAACCAAGAAATGAATTTACAGAACCTACATTTACAATCGCACCAGAATGACCACCTTTGATCATAGCTTTTGCTTGGTATTTCATACATAAAAAGACACCTTTAAGATTGATGTTCATGACCTTGTCCCAAGTGTCTTCCGATAATTCGGTAATAGGAGCAAGTTCACCTTCAATACCTGCATTATTCACGGCATAATCGATACGACCGAATGTCGCTATTGTATGTGCGATCATTTGTTCGACATCTTTAGCTTTGGAAACATCAGTTTGTATGGCAGACGCTTTTCCTCCATTAGCTTTAATAGAAGCCACCAAGCTATCTAATTCATCTTTTCTCCGTGCAGCAACGACAACATGTGCGCCTTTTGCTGCAAAGGCTTCTGCTGTTGATTTTCCGATGCCGCTGCTTGCTCCTGTGATTAATACGACTTTATCTTTCATGTGTATATCTATTTTTAATTACCCTGTTTTTCGTCAATAATCATTTCTGTGTGTGATTAACCTATGAAAAGTCTGTTTTTTGTTATAGGTTTTAGGTCATTCAAATATGATGCTTATTAACTTTTTATTGAGATATCTATGTTACCTCGCATTCAGTCCAAAATCTTGTTCAACTGATTTATACCAATTGTCATCACTGGTGGCATTCCAATCTACCCATTGTTCATCGGTCATTGAGGCTCGCCAGGCAATAAATGGTTCGGCATCTGGTCCTACAGGATGTCTTAATTTCCAATTATTGTTTTCGGCGACTTCTAAAATTTTGTCAGCCACAAGTGTTGGTGGAGTTGGTGTTTTTAGCGATGCAGAAAAAAGTCCTGCACAACGTTTTGAATGTGGATATATTGAATCGTTACTTATAGCAATATCAGTTGCCATTTGGGTATTGATAATTCCGGGTTCTATAATAGCCACTTTAATATTGAAAGGTTTTACTTCTTGTGCCAAAGCTTCACTGATAGCTTCAACTGCGTGTTTACTTGCGGCATAACCGCCTAAAGGGCTATTGGATATATGACCAGCAACAGAGGCAACATTTATGATACAGCCTTTTTTATGTTGGCGCATTTTAGGTAATACTGACTTTGTACTGCGCAGAATTCCTAAATAATTGGTATTCATAATGGCTTGGAAATCGTCCATTGGCATTTCTTCAATTGAGCCATGGCGTTCAATTCCAGCATTATTAACTAAAACATCTATAGTATCATTGTCTTTGAGGATAGCATTCATACATTCCTTTACGGAAGCGTCAGAATCTACATCCATTTTAGAAATAGTAATATCTAAAGCTTCAGTTTTTATTATTTGTTTCAAATCTGAAGCTGCATCTGGATTTCGCATGGTGGCAAATACTTTATAGCCTGCACGACCAAATGTCAAGGCGGTTTCAAGACCAATGCCTTTACTTGTTCCTGTAATAAGTACTGTTTTCATGGAATTTGTATTTAATGGTTAATATGATTTATCCTTTTTTCTATAGAAAGTTTGAGGGATATCTTAATCTATTTCTGCATCTCCCAATTTCTTGGTATCCGCATATTGTTGAAACCCTGTGACTTTTCCGTCGTTAAGTGACCAAAGATGTGCTACTTGGACATCGATAGCCTTATTGGTGGCTTTCATTGTGGCATGGTAACGCAGTGTCGCTAATACTTTATTGTTGGCCATATCATGGAGTTGAATATCATGCAGTGCAAAGCTTGCATATCTGTCTCCCAGACGTGAAAAGACACCTTTTAAGACGGCATCTGGACCTATGTAAGGGTTACCATCAGCAAGTGAATTGCTTTCGGCTTCATTCCATATAATTTTTGGGTCCAGAATAGCTATAACTGATGGGATGTCTCCTTTCGCAAAGTTTTGGTAAATACCATCGATTATTCCAATATTATCAGCACTAGATACCATTCCTAATTGCTGCATAAAAACGGTATTGTCCATGAAATCTTGTTCTTGAGCAATTTTACCATTTTTCATTTTTACAAGGGTGACACCTTGAACATTAACGGAACGATTAGTTGCTGGAATGCCAAAGAATTCACCAGTGTGTTTTCCTTCAAAACCCCAATGTTTTACTAGTTTATCGCCTTGGCCAAAGACATCTATAACTGTAAATTTTACTTCTGAAAATCCAGTAATAAAGTTTTGATAGTAAGCTTTAAAATTCTCGATACCAACGATGTTTTCAGGAGTTGAAATCCCCGTTATATTGGCGTCAAAATATTTTGAATTTATGATGTCAATCTGCCCTTTGTTCATAATGTCGTCCCATACTTGAGCATACATTTTAATATGAGATTCCGTAGTGTTATTTTGACTAAATGCAACTGAGGTAGTTATAAATAACATGAATAGAATTGATAATTTTTTCATGTGTTTTGATACGTTTAAAATTTTATATCTGTAGGATTAAGAAAGATGACAAGATCACAGTCTTTAGTGAAGTTTTGAAGTGCTGATTTTTGCTCAGAGTCTATTTCGCAGACATAAAGGTTTTCAGAATGGTTTAGTTCCATTAAATGCTCAAAGTGTTCTTTTTTTGTAATATCAATTGTAGATACTTTTACATCAAAGTTTGTATTTAATAAAAGCGAAATAAAATCACTTTTAATAAAGCCAGAACCTCCTATAACACCTACTTTTTTCATCACTTTATATTAAGAACTCATTTGAACTTTTTTCAATTGGTTGAAGACATATCGTTTTGTCAACAGTCTATATTTCTTTCTTTTCGCATAACTCTATGTATGCATCTCAAAAAAAGCTTTCAACTGGATATAAAATTGCTAATTTTTGTTTGTATTCAAAACGTTTAATAAGCGTTCAGAATATTACAATTGTATTGTTGAATAAAAAATAGGCAGATGGTAAGTAAAGTAATAGCATTGGTTCACTTATTTTTTAAATCCCTAAAATTAAAACCCTTTTAGTAATTACCGCGATCTCTCAAAAAATCGTCTCTGCCTATTGTTTGTAAGTATTATAATGATGGAGCAGAATAGCCCAATTGGTTAAATAATGTAAGGTTGTCATAAAATGCATCTTCCCTTGAGAATTTGCCATCGCTTTGAATTGTCCAAGTACTGTGGCCATGTGTTACCATTGCTTTATTAGTAGCTGGATTACCTTGAAATGGTTTTGTATTCGTGCCTTTACACGTCCAATTGATATGAATTTTATTACCTACAATATTATAGTCATCTAGAATCACTTGAAAGTCTGGAAAAGAAGCAAAGAATATATCCATAAGTTTCGTTCCATATTCGGCAGCGCTCGTAGCGAGGACAGTACCGTTTTCAGTTCGAACAAAATCGGCTGTCATCGTTTCTGCCATTGCTTTTTTGTCATTCTCATTCCATGCTTTGATCACGGCGTCCATAGCCGCTTTTGCAGTTTTTTCATCTGCGCTCATATTTTTTTCGGCCTCAATCTCTTGGAGACTTAATACCACTTCAGTAGGATCCCAATAACCTACTTCTCGAACTATTTTGCCATCTATAAATTTATAAGTTAAAAATACTGGCATGTCGATTACTTTACCATTACCAGCCATTGTCGCTTTCCAATCTAAAAAGCAGTTGACCCAAGTATCTCCTTTGTCGGTAACCACCATTTCATAATCTGGATTCTCATCCGTAAAACCTCTACTTGAATAATTAGCATCGTTGGCCTTGTGATAAGCTACTATGTCCTTTACAAGTATTGAATCCTTAGAATTGTTAAAAAAAATTTTGGCTGTATCTGCATATACAGAAGTATCGTAATTTTTTGAATTATAATTTTCTATGATCTTTTTTACCGTGTCAATCTCGGGTGATTGCTGTGTATAACGCTTTTCTTGTTGTTGGCATGCTGTAAATAGAATTACAGTCATCGCTAATAAAAATAATTTTTTCATGGTTTTAGTGTTTTTATGATGAATTTTAATTCATACTCAACTCGTCTTCTAATGTATATACATAGCTCCAAACATCATCAAGTGTAGTATTGAATTTTTCACGCATTTCTTTAGTTTTAGACTTTCCTTTTATACTTTCGTAAACTTCCCAAACACCATCTCTATCCGTATCTAAATCTGCAAAACTTTTATATGGTGAGGTTACAAAATGGCTAGCACCTTTGCCACCCATGACTCTGTACCAGTATCCTCTTTTATCACCTTCTTTGGTAGCAACAGTTGAAGTTACTTCTTCAACTATTTCATTGAATAATGCACCATTATTAACTTCAAAGCTAGTAACCCAAATAACAGATGTTCCTTCTGATGATGCTTTACGGCTATATTTAGGCATAGATCTAGCCATACCTTGTGCACTACTCTCAATATGTGGAATTATAGAAGTAATAGCTATCGCGCTACATGCTTTTCCTGCAGCATCACTGTCATCCATTGCAGCCCAGTTTTTCATTCTTGATCCAAGAACATACACGTTGCCTTCGCCTTGTAAGCGATGCCATACATTCCAGGCTTCCGTTCCGTTGTTCTCTTTGTAGCACTTATTCCATTTTTTTACACCATCAGTAAAATTAGCGTCATGCCCAAATTTTATTGTAAATCTTGTAGTGTTAAGTAAGAAGCTTTCGTCTTCTTGAGCTTGTGAAGTAAAAGGAAGCATTAATAAAAAGGATGCGACCATCAAAATTGTTTTAATAGCTTTCATAATAAATAATGTTTAATGAATTGGTTAATATTTTATTTCTTACATCAAGTAAGTCATTATCATTGTTTTATGAAAGTGATATAGGACGAATGGTATTAGATTTTGTCCGAAACAATCAATTTGTTTATCGGTACAATAGTGAAGTAATGGATTTAGGTGTAATTAAATAGTTTGTAGTCTTTTAAGTAATTCTTCTTTTAAAGGTTTACTCACAGGAATTGCTTTTTTTGCAATAACAATATGACTTGAAGCAATTTCATCTATTTGAGATAGATTTATAATAAATGACCGATGAACTCTTAAAAAATGTCTGTTTGGAAGTTTTTCATCCATGTCTTTTAAAGTCATTACTAACAAATATTCTTTGTCTTTTGAATGAATGCGACAATAATTCCGTTCGGCCTCAATATAAAAGATATCTTTTATGTTCACTTTTACCATAGCATTATTATGACGAACAAAAATACTATCGTTAAGTATTAAGGACTCTGTTTCCTGTGCTTCGGTTTGTTTAGTCTCCTTTTGTTGGGTTTCCTTATTATTGACGTTATTTATTGTTAACTCAATGACACGCTGAAGATCTAGTTTTTTAAAAGGCTTAGAAATAAAACCATAAGGATTCGTCTTTTTTGCTCTACCAAAATGTTCATCATCAATATTCGCCGTTAAATATATAATAGGAATATTATGGGTTTGTTGCATGATTTCGGCAGTTTGAATGCCATCCAGTTGTCCTTTTAAATTGATATCTAAAAGTAAAATATCAGGCTCATGCTCCTTAATATGAATTAATGCTTCTTCTCCTCGAGGTACAATTCCAGAGACTTCATAACCTAAAGTGTTTAATTGCAGTGCAATGTTAGCAGCAATAATCATTTCGTCTTCAACAATTAGTATGGTTGTTTTTTTACTCATTAGGCGGCTGTATCAATTTGAAATTCGAACTCAATTAAAGTTCCTTTGTGCATTTGCTCTGTCATTTTTCCGTTAAGCTGTTTTGTTAAAAGATCTACAAGTTGCGTACCAAAACCGGTGCCTTTTGGTGCAGCACCTAAGGTTTTTCCAATACCATTGTCAGCAATTTTTAACTTTAACTGATGATTATCAAGACTTTTTTCAAGACTGATTTTAATTTGTCCTTTTTGATCTTCAGGAAACGCATATTTTAAGGCGTTTGTGAGTAATTCATTAACAATAAGTCCAATAGGAACAGCAGTGTCAATGTCTAAATTAAGGTCGTCCATGATGCATTCTATTTTCACTTGGTCATCTGCATTAAAAGTGTCTAGAATACCTTCACTTAGATTAATGAAATAGTCTTTCATTTCAATGCTTCCTAAATCTTCACCTTGATATAATTTTTGATGAATGATTCCCATAGATTGCACTCTGTTTTGACTGGCTATCATGGCATCTTTGGTTTCTGAATCTTCGAGTTGAGCAGATTGTAACGCAATTAAACTCTTTACCATCTCAAGATTGTTTTTTACGCGATGATGTATTTCTTTTAAGAGTAGTTCATTTTGTTTATTCTTTGCATCTAATTTTTTATTAAGCGCATTTAATACTTCATTTTGTTTTTGGCGTTTACGGAAATAATACAATAAACCAAACAGAATGAAAGACAATAAAACGGTAAGAATAACATACAAAATCTTTGTTCGTTTTTGCTGATTTATTTTATCAGTCTGAAATACTATTGTTGCATTTTTTTTACCGACTTCATATTTAGATTGCGCTTCATTTTCAAGACTTAAAATAATATTGTCTTTAAAAGATTCTAATTCTGAAGCGTATAACTGATGATAATATAAGGCCATTTTAGTATCGCCAATAGACTCGTAGATCTCTGCAGTATGCATGTAGTTTTCCCATAGATTTCGAGTTCTACCCGTTTTTTTAATGAGGTCAATAGCTTGAAGACTATAAGGTAATGCCTCTTCGTATTTTCCTTGCATGATATACACATGCCCAATGTTTCCGAGAGATGGAATAAGATAGCGTTCTAATCCCATAGCTTTTGAGTTATCAAAATTTGTTTGATAATCATTAATTGCCTCGTCATAGCGATCCATATATTTGTAGATGTTGCCTCGCCAGTTAATAGATGCCATTAGTGGAATTCCAGTTTCACCCAATTCATTGTAAATTGCAATAGAGGTGTTTATAGACTCTAAAGCATTGTCTAAATCAAACCCAGTAAATAATTGACTTTTGGCTTTGAAACAATAGGTGGTAGCTAGGTCTGCCGTTCTACCAATTTGTTTTTGTATAGCGATAGCTTTATCACAATATCTAATGGCTTCATTATAATTATTCTCATAATATAAAAGGTCACCAATATGCGAATAACATAGGGCAATTCCTTCCCGATTAGTAATGGATTCAAAGATTTTTAAGGCTTTATATACGTAGTTTTTTGCTTTATTGTAATCTGCTCTTACAGTATTGAGTGCTTTTAAATCTAGATAGGTATGTGCAAGATTTTCCTGATCATCATTCTGAATGTAGATATCTTTAATTTTGTGAAAATAATAATCCGAAGAATCAAGTTTTGAATATTCTTTATGATAAATCGCTAAAAAACGATAAGATTGAACAAGTGTAGTTTGATTGTTGAGTTGCTGAGATAACTTGATGGCTTTTCTAGACTTAGAGCTCAGTTGTGTCGAATCTTTTGAGTTACTTACATGTGCTCTTAACCAGCTCATTAGCTCTTCTAAATCATTAGAATTTGAGTCTTGGGCAAGACAAAGCGCTGGGCATAAAAGCACA